>Ga0209061_1000312_pt1 | contig 140078 bp, 131 predicted proteins | sample Coa_R1_10_FD_187157 | JGI IMG/M metagenome (GOLD analysis project Ga0209061, IMG submission 187157) | Surface soil microbial communities from Centralia Pennsylvania, which are recovering from an underground coalmine fire - Coalmine... | ecosystem: Environmental > Terrestrial > Soil >... | reverse complement strand
AGGGCGCCGACTGGTACAACTCTTCGTACATCGTGTCGATCGCGGCGAACCTGAACATGACGCGCACGCCCGACGTGCACTTCATTTCCGAAGCGCGAGCGAACGGCTCGAAGTTCGTCGTGATCTCGCCCGACTTCAACCAGGTCGCGAAGTACTCGGACATGTGGATTCCCATCAAAGCCGGTCAGGACACCGCGCTTTGGATGGCGGTCAACCACGTGATCCTCAAGGAGTATCACTTCGACCGCAAAGTCCCGTACTTCGACAAGTACGTGAAGCAGTACACCGACGCGCCGTTGCTCGTCGAATTGACCAAGGGCAGCAAAGGACTCAAACCGGGGCAGCATCTGCGCGCCGGCCGTCTCGCAAAGTATGCCGACGAAGAGCACGGCGAGTGGAAGATGCTGATGTGGGATCAGCAAACGGGCGGCCCCAAGATGCCGATGGGCAGCGTCGGCCACCGCTGGCAAAAGAAGAAAGGTCAGTGGAATCTCAAGCTGCAGGACGGCAAAGACGGCAGCGCGATCGATCCGGCGCTCTCGTTCATCGACAAAAACGACGAGATCGCGCAGGTGGAGTTCTTCGAGTTTGCCTCGCGCAAGACGTTCCTGCGCGGGATACCGATCCGCTACGTCGAGACGAAAGACGGACAGCGCGTTCCCGTCGCCACGGTCTTCGATCTGCTCAACGGTCACTTTGGTGTCGCGCGCGGCCTGCCGGGCGACTATCCGAAGGACTATAACGACGCGAATTCGCCCTACACGCCGGCATGGCAGGAGCAGTACACCGGCATCGGCCGCGAGACCGTCACCCGCTTCGCGCGCGAGTTCGCGACCAACGCCGAGCACACCAATGGCCGCTCGATGTGCATCGTCGGCGCGAGCCTCAACCACTGGTACAACAACGGTCTATGCTATCGCGGGCCGATCGTCGCGATGCTGTTCACGGGCTGCTGCGGCGTCAACGGCGGCGGCATGAACCATTACGTCGGTCAGGAGAAGCTCGCGCCGGCCGCGCCGTGGGCCGCCATCACGTTCGCACTCGACTGGACGAAGCCGCCGCGCCGCCAGCAGTCGCCGGTTTGGCACTACACGAACAGCTGTCAGTGGCACTACGAGGGTGACTTCACCGAGTACTCGTCCGTGCCGCCCGAGGCGAAGTTCGCGAAGGGCCACGCGATGGACATCTATTGCGACTCCGTCAAGCGCGGATGGATGCCGCACTATCCGCAGTTCGACAAGAACCCGATCGAGGTCGTGCGCGATGCGATGGCGTCGGGTGCGAAATCCGACGAAGAAATCGTCAAGCATACGGTCGAGCAGCTCAAGTCCGGCAAACTGAAGTTTTCGGTGGAAGATCCCGACGCTGAGACGAACTGGCCGCGAGTCTGGATCATCTGGCGCGGCAACGCCATCATGTCGAGCGCCAAGGGCCACGAATTCTTTCTCCGGCATTATCTCGGCACGCACGACAACGCCGTCGCGGAAGAACACGCGCAAACGAAGCGCGTCAAGTTCCGCGAACCGGCGCCGCGCGGCAAGTTCGACCTCGTCGTCGACATCAACTTCCGCATGGACACGTCGGCACTATACTCGGACATCGTCCTGCCGACGGCGATGTGGTACGAGAAGAACGACCTGAACTCGACCGATCTCCACTCCTACATCCACGTGCTCGGCCAAGCCGTGCCGCCGGTGTGGGAGTCGAAGACCGATTGGGACATCTTCAAGACGTTCGCCAAAGCGGTGAGCGATATGGCGCCGCAAGCGTTCAGCGAGCCGTTCAAGGACATCGTCAGCTTCCCACTGATGCACGACACGCCGGACGAAGTCGCGCAGCCGCAGGTCAAAGACTGGTGGACGGGCGAGTGCGACGCGATCCCCGGCAAGACGATGCCGCATATCCGCGTGACGACGCGCGACTACCGGCAGATCTACGACAAGTACGTCACGCTCGGTCCGCTCGTGAAAACGGACGGCATCGGCTTCAACGGCGTGCAAATCGACGTCGCGAAGTTCTACGATCAGATGCTCGAGGCGCCGGTCTCCCTCTCACCCGACTCGCGCAAATTGCGCGCCCGGGAGTGGAGCGGCCAAAAATATCCGAGCCTCGAGGATCCCCTCGATGTCTGCAACACGATCCTCCATCTCGCGCCCGAATGCAACGGCGACGTGTCGTACACCGCATTCGAGCACGAGTCGCACGTGACCGGACTTCCGCTCACGCAGCTCGCGGAGAACATCCGCGGCGTGCGCATGACGTTCGGTGACTTGACCAGGCAGGTGAAACGCCTGCTGATCAGCCCCTGCTGGACCGGTATGGTTAATGACGGTCGCGCGTACTCGGCGTGGTGTATCAACGTCGACATGCTCGTTCCGTGGCGCACGGTGACCGGCCGCGAGCAGTTCTACATGGATCATCCTTGGTACATCGACTTCGGCGAGCACTTCCCCACGTACAAGCCGAAGCTCGACCCGCATTTGACCGGCGACATCGTCAACAGTCCGGTCGATGACAAGGCGCTGATCCTCAACTACATCACGCCGCACGGTAAGTGGCACATCCACTCGACGTATTACGACAATCTCCGCATGCTGACGCTCTCGCGCGGTATGGAGCCGTGCTGGATCAACGACAAGGATGCGGCGAAGATCGGCATTGTCGACAACCAGTGGGTCGAGGTCTACAACGACAACGGCGTGATGGTCACGCGTGCCGCGGTGAGCGCGCGCGTGCAGCCTGGAACCTGCATGATCTATCATGCACCTGACCGGACGATCTCAATGCCCAAGTCACAGGTGCGCGGAGGCCGCCGTGCCGGTGGGCACAACAGCCTCACTCGGACGCGCATCAACCCGGTCCAGCTGGCCGGCGGCTACGGGCAATGGACGTACGGCTTCAACTACTGGGGCCCAATCGGAATCTTCACTCGCGACACGCACGTTTGTGTGCGTGCCTTAGAAAAACTGGAGTGGTGACCATGGATATTCGTGCACAAGTATCAATGGTTTTCCACCTCGACAAGTGCATCGGTTGCCATACCTGCAGCATTGCCTGCAAGAACATCTGGACGGATCGTAAGGGCACCGAGTACATGTGGTGGAACAACGTGGAGACGAAGCCTGGTACCGGCTATCCGACCACGTGGGAAGACCAAGGTAAATACAAGGGCGGTTGGATCAAAGACGGCGACAAGCTCAAGTTGCGCCTGCAAGGCAAGGCTGAGACGCTTGGCAACATTTTCTTCAATCCCAACCTGCCGACCATCGACGACTATTACGAGCCGTGGACGTACCAATACGACGAGCTGTTCAACGCTCCCGAAGGCGACGATCAGCCGACGGCACGCCCGATCTCGCTCATCACCGGCAAGCCGATCGACATCGAAGCCGGCCCGAACTGGGATGACGACCTCGGCGGCTCGCCCGTCTACGCTCGCAACGACCCCAATCTCAAACCCCTGACGGATGAAGAGCGCGAGTCACTCAATGAAGTCGAGCGCCTCGTCTTCTTCTATCTGCCGCGCATCTGCAATCACTGCCTCAACCCGGCGTGCGTAGGTGCCTGCCCCTCCGGCGCGATTTACAAGCGCGGCGAGGACGGCATCGTTCTCATCAGCCAAGAGAAGTGCAGAGCCTGGCGCATGTGCGTCTCCGGCTGCCCGTATAAGAAGACCTACTACAATTGGGCGACGGGTAAGTCCGAGAAGTGCATCCTCTGCTATCCGCGTCTCGAGACGGGACAGGCTCCGGCTTGCTTCCACTCGTGCGTCGGCCGCATCCGCTATCTCGGTCTCGTCCTGTACGATGCGGACCGCATCACCGAGGTCGCTCTGGCCGACGATCACGATCTGGTCAACGCCTACCGCAGCATCATCCAAGATCCGTTCGATCCGCTCGTCATCGCAGCGGCGAAGCAGAACGGCATAACGGACCAGCAGATCGCCGCAGCGCAAAACTCTCCTTCTTACAAGTTCATGAAGAAGTGGCAGTTGGCGTTGCCGATCCATCCGGAATTCCGGACGGTTCCGATGCTGTGGTACGTCCCGCCGATGCTCCCCGTTCTCGGCAAGATGAAGGATGGGAAGTACGACAGCGCGGCGCCGGAAGGGCTCGGCGAGATGCTCAACTCGCTGGACAAAGCCCGTATCCCGGTAGCCTACATCGCCAGCCTCTTTGCCGCGGGCAACGAGGAAGTGGTTCGTGAGGTCTATCGCAAGCAAATCGCCGTACGCCTGTACAAGCGCTCGCAGCGCGTGAAGGACATCAGCGCTGCGGATGCGGCCGAAGCGATGCGCATCGGCAAGACGACACCCGAGGAATGTGAAGCGATCTTCAATCTGACGTCCTTGCCGACGATGGAAGAACGTTTCGTGATCCCGGAGATGGGACGCGAAGAAGCGATCGAGCAGAGCCTCGATCCGTACACGCACAAGCCTGCAGCCGGATTCGGTTACCGGACGGCGCCTGCACGGCGATGGTAGCTGCCCAACCGTCGACCCAGCGGTCGCGGGTGCTCGAGCTGTTTGCGCAGCTGCTCGAGTACCCGCATCCGGGTTTGGCGCGCACGGCACGCGAGTGCAGCGCGGCCCTCGCGAACGAAAACGCGGAGGCCGCCGCTCTGCTCGAGCAGTTCGCGGCGTTTGTCGAGCGGACTCCCTACAATATTCTCGAGGAAGTCTTCACGGCGACGTTCGATCTGAACGCCAACCGCCACCCGTATATCGGCTATCACCTGTTCGGGGAAGCGTACAAGCGCAGCGTGTTCATGCTGGAGCTGCGCGACCGCTATCACAAGCACGGCTTCGATCACGGTGCCGAATTAGCGGATCACATCGCCGTGATGCTGCGATTCATGTCGCTCTGCCCCGATCAGAATGTCGTCGCGGAGCTCGGCCGCGACGCCATCATCCCGTCGCTCGATCCGATGATCGTCCCCGGCGATCTGGAACCCGTCGTGGAGGGCGAAGAGGAAGGCCCGCCGCCGATGTTCGACGTCGGCGACGACTACAGCCGCGTGCTCCGCGCACTCAAGTCCGTCTTGGAAGCGCGCTTCGGCTTGCCGTCGGAAATCGAAGTGATCCCTCTACCCGATCAGTCGCGTCTGGTCTCGTAACCAGCGGAGGAAATCGATGTCGAACACGTTTCTCTGGATCATTTGGCCCTACGTCGCGTTCACGATCTTCGTGTGCCTCGGGCTCTACCGTTATTTCAACGACCGGTTCTCGTTCTCGAGCCAGTCGTCACAATTTCTCGAGAACCGGCTCTCGTTCTGGGGGTCGACGATGTGGCACTACGGGATCATCTTGATCCTGATTCCTCACACGCTGGCGTTTTGGTTCCCCAGCGCGTGGGGCGCGCTGATCGCCGATCAAACCCGTCTGTACGTGATGGAGATAACGGGTCTGGCACTCGCGATCATGGCGTGCGTGGGGCTCGGTATATTGATCGTGCGGCGGGTCGTCAACATTCGCGCCAACGCGGTGACGACGGCTCTGGACTGGCTGCTGCTCGCGGCCCTCGCGTACCAAGTCGTTTTGGGGTTCACGATCGCGTTCTTCTACCGCTGGGGTTCGGAGTGGTATCTCCATACCGCGGTACCGTGGCTCTGGTCGCTGGCGACGTTCAACCCGCAAATCCAGTACGTCACGTCCTTGCCGCTGGCGGCGAAGCTCCACATGATCAACGCGTTCTTCCTGCTCGCGCTCTTCCCGTTCACGCGCTTGGTGCACGTGGTGACGCTCCCGCTTCCGTACCTCTTGCGGCCATATCAAGTCGTGATCTGGTACCGCAACCGCAAGGAAGCCTACACACCGGCACCCGGCGTTCCGCAACTGGGACCCGACGTTCCGTACGCGCAACGCGGGATTTAATGCTCGATGCTCGGGGCGACCGCGCGGGACGAGCGCGACAAGGCGCAACCCGGTCGGCCGCCCCGATGCCGATACCGCACGCCGTGCGAAATCAGCTCGTATGCGACCGTCGTCTTGCCGTTCTTGGGCGCTGCGGCAGGAGACCGGTCGTATCCCGAAATCGGTCATCTCTCGGCGTGGCGGCAACCGCCGCGTTCCTGTGCCGTTCTCCGGCGACGCCTCGCAATCGCGCCGCTTCTTCTTAAGGAGCCTTTGAGCGCCGCGATGCCGACCTCATGATCCGCGACACCGATCCGACACAGAGTCCCTAAGCAAAGGCTTCACCTCACCCCTCGGAGGTATCGTTGATGGCCCAAGCAGCGACCCTGAAAGACCCCGGTACGTACGTCGGCGAGCCTATCGTCGATTACGTCAAAGCGCCGCAACTCGTCGACACGATCATCGAGACGGGAGCCGCCAAAGGCGTCTTGCCGCTCGGACAGCTCTTCGTGCGCGGCATGATGGGCGGAGCATTTCTCGCGTACGGCACGAGCATGGCCTTTTTCGGCACGGCACAAGGAATGTTACCGATCCTGTCCGCGCTGCTGTTCCCGACGGGATTCATCGTCATCAATATGCTGCAGTGCGATTTGGCAACGGGCTACTTCTGCTACGTGCCGATGGCATTTCTGCACGGGCGGCTGACGTTCGGGCAGGTGCTGCGAGCACTCTTCTGGGTGTACGTGGCGAATTTGACCGGAAGCCTGATCTACGCGTTCATCCTTTGGGGGGCGCTGACGATGATCGGCAACGCACCGGACGCGACCGGCATCAGCAAAGTAGCGATGACGATTGCGAACTTGAAAACAAACCACTACGTGCTCTTCGGTGCGGCCGGCTGGTGGACGTGTTTCCTCAAAGGCATCCTGTGCAACTGGTGGGTCTCGATGGGCGTCATTCTGCCGTTCGCGACGCGGTCGGCCGTCGGCAAAGCACTCCTGACCTTCGTTCCGATCTACATGTTCTTCAGCATGGGATGGGAACACTTGATCGTCAACATGTACATCATGCCGTTCGCGATGCTCTTCGGAGCGAAGATCTCGCTCGCCACCTGGTGGCTCTGGAACGAGGCGCCGACCACGCTCGGGAACTTCGTCGGCGGCTTCCTCTTCACGGGTGTCGCCGTGGGCTGGACGTATTTCGCTCGCTCGAAGTCGCAAGAAGTCGTCACGGCTCCGGGTGAGCCGGTAGCGGCCATTTTGCGGTGACCACAGCAACGATCGATCTCGTCGGGCAAGTGCCGGGGGCGTTCGCGCCCCTGGCAGATCAATTCCGGCGGCCGATCACGTATTTGCGAATCTCCGTCACGGACCGCTGCAACCTCAGGTGCGTCTACTGCATGCCGGAGGAAGGCTTGCCCTGGATTCCAAAACCGGAGATTCTCACCTACGAAGAGATCGAGCGTATCGTGCGTGCTGCGGCGGCGATCGGCGTCCGCAGCATTCGTCTCACCGGAGGAGAGCCTCTAGTCCGGCGCGATCTGCCCCGTCTCGTCGCGTTGCTCGACGCAGTCCCCGGAATCGAGGACATCGCGCTCTCGACGAACGGCATTTTGCTCGAGCAGCAGCTGCCGGCGCTCGTCGCCGCCGGATTGCGGCGCGCCAACATTTCGCTGGACACGCTGCGCGAGGATCGCTTCTTCGCAATCGCGCGCCGGCGCGGGCTCGACCGGGTCATGCGCGGCATCGATGCGGCCATCGCCGCCGGCCTCGAGCCGATCAAGCTGAATTGCGTCGTGATGCGCGGCCGGAACGATGATGAGCTTCTCGAAATGGCCGAGCTCACGCGCGAACGACCGATCTTCGTGCGTTTCATCGAAGTGATGCCGGTTGAAGAGAATCTCGACCTGCAGCGCGACACCTACGTCTCCGCGGACGAGATGCTCGCGCGCATTCGCGAAAGCGACGAGCTCGTGCCGGTGGACGGGCCGCAAGGCAACGGGCCCGCTCGCTATTTCGCCTTCCCCGGCGCGCGCGGCGCCGTCGGCGTGATCAGCCCGCTGTCGCATGACTACTGCGAGCGCTGCAATCGCGTGCGTCTCACCGCCGATGGGCGCTTGCGGCTCTGCCTCTTCGGCGACCATCACATCGATCTGCGCACGCCGGTGCGCTCCGGCGCCTCGCTGGAAGAATTGATCGACGTCTTCCGCGGCAGTATGCTGATCAAGCCCGAACGCCATCACTTGCGTCTCGGCGAGCAATCGAGCCGCATGCGCGCGTTCTCGGAAATTGGAGGATAGACTCGACGCGCTGATCGCGATCGGCGAAGGTAAGGTCGCCGTCGACATGATCCGCAAAGTCGTCGATACCGCTCGCAGGCGCCCGCCCGAAGTGCCGGCGGAACTACTGCACATCCTCGCTCTCTACGCGACGACGCTGGAAGCAACGGATGCTCTTGCGGAGGCGGAGTTCGTCTGGACGGAGGCGCTGGAGGTCGTCTCGTCGGCTTCGCTCGAGACCTTGGACGCCGCCGACGCGTTCCTGCGATACGGCCTGCTCTTGACGAAGATGCACAACTACGACGGCGCGGTCGCGAAATTGAAAGAGGCCATACACCGAACGGACGCGCTCACCGGTGTGGAAGACCTGGACCGCCAGATTTTGCTCGCTCGAGCGTGGAGAGGACGCGCGCAGGCGCTCGAAGCGCTGGGTGAATTCGAGCAAGCCTCGAATGCACTCGACGTGCTCATGAACATCAAACGTCAAATACGTTTTCTCGTCTTTGCCACGTCGCGAGGAGCCTAAGGGCGTGCACCTCATCGACGGCAAGCCGGCTTGCCTTCTGGTGACGGAGAACTTTACGAGGCAGCATCCCGACGGGCAGCGGCACTATTATCCCGCATTCGTGAAAGCGTTCGAGGCCGGCTTTACCCCGACCGATTGGGATTACGGTACCGACTACAAGGCCGCGAAGGCGAAGGTCGATGCCTTTAACGAAGAGCACGGCCTCACGCGCGACGCGATGGTTCTGATCGTCACGACATCGATGATGCCGACGGCGCCGATCAAGATCGAAGACATCTTTCGCGCCAACGGCGAGGAATACGTACCGGGCCCAGAAGCCTAGCCTGCTAGAAGACGCCGGGGAAATCGGCGCGCAGCGCCGTTTTGAGATCCGGATTTCCTAGGCGGCTCAGCGCGTCGATGATCGCCTGCGTCGCGCTCTGCGCGCCGCGGTGCTCGAGCCACCGCACGCCGGCGCGGACGCTCGAGGGTGTCGCGCGATCGGCAACGATCTCATCGACGATCTCGTCGGCACGCGCTTTGAGATCCGCGCCCCAACCTTCGGCTTCGGCCGCCTCGGCAATGGCGCGCTTGGCGCGGTTGACGTCCGCCGCCGTCCAGGGATACGCCTTTCCGCAGGCGGCGCAATACGCGTGATACGGAACCCACTTCAGCATCTCGCCGTCGCCCGGTAATATCGCGTTGCACGACGGACACGTCGTTAAAACGGCGCCGCCGCATTTTCGGCAGAAACCGATCTCTTCGGACGGATCGAGAAACCACGAGAACACGTGGCCTTCCGCGCAAACTGCCGCCGTCGGGCCACGCGCCGCAGCCAGGCTCGGCAGCACGATGGGATCTTTCTCCGACATGAGGTATGGTTATGGACGTGGCGGAAAAATCCCCGAAGGAGCAAGCTGCGTCGCTGGTCGCCGCACAGCGATGGCTTGCGCTCGCAACCGTCGACGAGCAAGGGGTTCCGACGCTGAGTTACGTGCCGTTTGCTCCGGCGCTCGGCGCATTCGTCGTCGTCGTCAGCAGGCTGGCCGCCCACACGCCGCATCTTCTTGCGCAGCGGCCTGCCTCCGTTCTCATCGTCGGCGACCACGTCGACGACCCGTATTCGCGCAGCCGTCTTTCCGTCGACGTGGCACCGCGCGTCAATCCAGCCGGTTCGCAAGCGGCGCATGCGATTTGGTCCGTGCTGCAAGCCCGTCACGGCGAGACGGTCGCGGTGCTTCGCACGCTAACGGATTTTGAGGCGATCTCGCTGGAGCCGAAACGCGGACGGCTCGTGCTGGGATTTGCGTCGGCGCACGATCTCGACGCCGCCGCCGTCAAAGAGCTATTGCGCTAAAACCAGATTCCCAGGTCGAACTTCGCGTCCTCACTCGCGTGGATGCGTGGATCCCACGGCGGGTCGAAGGTGATGTCGACTTTGACCGATTTTACGCCGGGCAATTCCATGACCTTATCCTCGACCGAGGCTTTGAATTGCGGCCCCACCGGGCACGTCGGTGACGTCAGCGTCATCGTTACGACTACGTTCTGACCGTCTTCCCCCGCGCAGTCGATGCCGTAAACTAGGCCCAGATCCACCATGCTCATCATGAGCTCCGGATCTTGCACCAAGCGAAGAGCCTCGCGAACCTCGTCTTGCGTGGGCATGATTGTTACCTCCGGGAACTAAAAACAGTGTATAATATCGACAGCTTACGAGAGGAGCGCTACCGTGCCGTTCGACAAGTCAGTTTGGGGAACTCCCGGGGAACTCCACCAGCGGCTGTACTCGAGGGCCGCCAATGGAGACACCTGTATGAGCTATTTCGCCGACGGCCGCTACAACATCGGCGGCTGGTCGACGTATCCCGTGCAATCCCACCCGGGGAACGCCGGCTACACCCGCCCGGCCTCTGGAGCCTCGCGGGAAGAGCGGCGCTAGACACCAGAGAGCATAGCGAAAGGGCCGTCGCTTACGCGGCGGCCCTTTGCGTTGTCTACTTGGCCTTGGGTGTGAAGAACTTGCAGTAGCCGTGCGGGGAAATCGATCCCTTCACCAGCTTGCAGGTGCCGTTTGCCGTCGCGCTCTTGCCGGGAATGAACAGGGCGCACTTGTCGCACTGTTTGCCGCCGCTCGGCTTGCTCTGATAGGCGGCGGCTTGCTGGGTCATCGTCGGTGCAGCTTCTGCCGATTGCTGCAACGCCGCAAACGCGCCGATCGCGATCGGAGCTGCTGCCACCGTTCGGAGCATCTCGGCACGAGACGTGCGCTTGTCCTTGTCGTTCATGCTTCCCCCATTGGAACCGGAATGGAACCGGAGTTTGATAACACACGAGCGCTTTTGCGCTTGCCGAAGCGCTCCCTGCCCACGCAAGTCTGATATCCCGCCCGCAGGGCAGGCGTAAACATATTGGAGAAATTTCCGGCCAATGCCGCTCGTTTGCCTTGGGCTCTCGCATCACACGGCGCCGGTAGAAGTGCGCGAACGTCACGCTTTCCCGAGCTCGAAAATGAGCGAAGCGTTGACCGCCCTGCGCGATTACGACGGCGTCCTCGAAGCGGCGATGCTGTCCACGTGCGGCCGAATCGAGATCTATGCCGAGCTCAAAGAGTATGAAAGCGGCACGAACCAGCTCAAGCGCTTTCTCGGCAATTTCCGCCACGGCAGCGTCGCGTACGACATCGAGTCGTACATGTACACCCTCCTAGGGCGCCAAGCCATCGAGCATCTCATGCGAGTCGCAACGGGCCTGGATTCGATGCTGATCGGCGAAGCACAGATTCTCGGCCAAGTGAAAGACGCATACGTTCAAGCGCAGCGCGCGCGCTCGACCGGCACGTTGCTGCATCAGCTCTTCCGCGAAGCGCTCAGCGCCGGAAAGGCGGCGCGTTCTCAGACCGCAATCGGTAGATATTCCGTCAGCATCGCAACGGCGGCAATCGAGATGGCGAAAGCGCACGTCGGCGAGCTCGCCGGCAAACACGTCGTCGTGGTCGGTGCCGGCAAGATGGGGCAGGCGGCGGCCCGTCGCCTCAAAACCGAAGGCGCGCATCTGACGTTGGTCAATCGTTCGCAGGAGCGCGCCTCGGACGTCATCGCCAAAGTGGGAACTGGAAAAGCGCACACGCTTTTCGCTCTGGCGCAAGCATTGCGTGATGCCGACGTATTGATCACCTCGACGGGTGCAACGCATTTCATCCTCGATTACGAGCGCGCCGCCGCAGCAATGTCGCAGCGGCCGGATCGTCCGCTCTTCATCGTCGATATCGCCGTTCCGCGCGACGTTGATCCGGAGGTCGCCACTATTCCGGGCGTCGCTCTCACGGACATCGATGCGCTCTCCGCGGTCGTCGACGAGTCGCTGGAGTCACGCCGCGCAGCCGTGCCTCTTGTCGAAGAAATCGTCGACGAGCACGTCCGTCGGATGGTCGAATGGTACCAGTCTCGCAGCGCGGTACCGGTCATCGCGTCGTTGACGCAAAAAGCGGATGCGATTCGTGAAGCAGAGCTGGAACGTCTCTTTGCGCGCTGCCCCGAGCTCACCGAGCGCGAACGCATGCTGATCAAGGGCATGTCCCTCACGATCGTATCGCGTCTGCTTCACAGCGCCATCGCCCGCATTCGGGAGAAAGCGGCAAACGACCGCGACGAAGCGATCTTGCATACGCGTATCGTCGGAGAACTGTTCGAGCTCGAGCTTACGAAGCGCTGATTCCGGCGGTCGCCTACGCGTGGATGCGGCGGCTCGAATAAACCGGCGTCACCCAGTCGCGATACTTCGGCTCTTTGCCGCGCGTCGCGCGCTCGTAGACGTCGGAAATCGCTTTCGTGAGCTTGCCTATTTTTCCGTCGCCGACGGGACGGCGATCGATCGACTCGACCGGCATCACGCCCGCGGCGCTGCCGGTGAAGAAAACTTCGGACGCGGTGTACAGCTCGCTCCGATCGATCTGACGCTCGATCACCGGAATGGCGAGGTCGCGCGCGATCGTCATGACGCAGCGGCGCGTAATGCCTTCAAGGATGTTTTGACTCGCATCCGGCGTGACCAGCTCGCCGTCTCGGACGATGAAGATGTTCTCGGCTGAGCCTTCCGAGACGTGCCCGTCTGCCGAGAGCAATATCGCTTCATCGAATCCGTTCTGCAGCGCTTCGCTCTTTGCAAGCGCCGAGTTGATGTAGATGCCGGTGACCTTGGCACGCGCCGGCGCAACCGTGTCGTCGATGCGCCGCCAGGAGCTGAGCATAACGCGAAGGCCCTTCGCTTCCCCGAAGTAGCCGACGAACGGCGTTGCGACGATTGCAAACTCATCGCCGACATCGTGCAGCTTGACGCCGATTGCTTCGTCCGACTTGTACACGAACGGGCGAATGTAGACTTCGGACTCGAACCTGTTCTTCGCGCACAACTCCGCCGTGATCTCGACCAGCTTTTCCGGCGCATGCGGAACCGTCATCAAGAGAATCTTCGCGGAGTTCTGCAGGCGCACGTAGTGTTCGAATGCGTGGAATACGTAGAGTTCGCGCTCCGAAGCGTCCCAGAATCCACGGATTCCTTCGAAGCACCCGGTGCCATATTGCAGCGCATGCGTGAGGAGGCCGACTTTGGCATCGGCGTAGCGTACGAAGTCGCCTTTGGCGTACACGATCAGATCGTCGAGTTGCATGAGGCGGCGTTCGCGTCGCCCCGCCCGCAGTCCCGGCCGGCCGGAGAGCGTGTACCCGCCCGCCCTCCGCGGCACGCTCAGGGCAGGGCTGTCGCCAAGCCGTAAGAAATAGTCGTTGGGATTAGGGCGGAGCGGCCCGGTCCGAGGGACCGGGCCGCTCTGTGCCCGCCCTCGTTTAAGCAGTGACCCGGCGGCGCTCGACCGCCGACTCCACGGCGGCGACCAAGTCTTTCACCAGGAACGGCTTGCCGATCGCACCATCCCAGCCGCTCTCGGCTTCGTTGGCTGCGCCGATGCGAACGAAGGCGACTTCACGACGGATGCGCCGCGGCACTTTCGCGATGATGTCGTCGTCGTCGTCGCCGTCGATCAGCGCTGCATCGAAACGCTCGTCCGCAAGCAGCACGAGAGCCTCCCCCGTGGTCTGAACCACGCGCGTCCGGTAGTGCGCGCCGCGCAAGGCGTGCGCGGTGAACGACCGGATTTCGCCTTCGGGGTCGACGAGCAGCAGCCGGTTCGTGCGATCGTCCTCTTCGCCGGGCGCCATCGCCGGCAATCGTACGATGAAGGTGCTGCCCTTGTTCTCGACGCTCTCAACTCCGATCGTCCCGCCGTGCTTCTCGACGATGAGCCGAGCCAAATACAGCCCGAAGCCGGTCCCCGTGATCCCGAGGCGCCGCGCATTCGAGCCGCGAGCGAAACGCGAGAAGAGATTCGTCAGCTCGGCCTGCGGGATCCCGATGCCGCGATCCCGCACCGCTATTTCGATGAAGTTGCCGACGCGACGCACGCTGGCGGAAACCGGCTCGCCGTTGGGTGAATACTTGATTGCGTTTCCGATCAGATTCTCCAGCACTTGGCCGATGCGCTGAACGTCGCCGTTGACCAGCGATTCCGGCGCATCGACGTCGACGTCGATCTGGCGCCGCTCGCTCAGCGTTGCGGCGACGTCTTGCACGAGCTCGACGATGTCGACGGATTGCCGAACCAGCGAGAAATCGCTGCTCTCTAGCCGTGACAGCGAAAGCGTGTCGCTGGCGAGATTCGAAAGACGCATCGCGTTTTGCGTGATGGTATCCAGGAATTGGCGGGATTGCGCGTCCAGCTTCGGGTCCTCTGCCAGGACTTGCGCGAAGCCGACGATCGAGGTGAGCGGCCCTTTGAAATCGTGCGCGAGCATCGCGATCAAATCGGCCTTGACCTGATTGAGCTCGACGACGGCGCTCCGCCGCGCGTCCAGCTCGCCGTACAGCTCGACGTTTCGCACCGCAACGGCCGCATATTGAGCTAACAAGCCCAGTGCGAAGACGCTGCTCGTTGCAAGCGTTTCATCGCCTTGCGCCCGCGCTTCCAAAACCCAACCCGGACCGTCCGGAGTCGGGATGCGCGCAGCGGCACGGCGCCCGGGATCGTCGACCAGCACGACCTCCGCTTTAAGCGCTTCGCGCAGAAAATCGTCCGCGCCGTCTTTGGCATCCGGTGCCGCGATCAAATCGCCGCTCTGCGTTAGGCCGCCGCCCGGCAGGGCGACCCAGAAACGGACCTCCGCGCCGGTCATGGCGGCGGCGCCGACGAGCAAACGGTCCACCAAAACGCGCGGCACGAGCGCCGCAAAGAGCTCGCGCGCGACGCTGGTGAGTGCCGTGAGAATGTCGTTTTGCGTCGAGAGCGCCGCTTCGTGCATGACGTCCGACGTGACGTCGCGGCGCACCGACACGATATGCGTCACGCGTCCCGCAGCGTCCATTAGCGGACGCAGCGACTGCTCGCTCCAGAACGTGCTGCCGTCCTTGCGATACGTGCGCGCGCGATAACGAGCCGTCTCGCCTCGCAGCAATCGCGCCCGAATCTCTTCGACCGCTTGCCGATCGTCGTCCCTGCCGACGAATAGGTCGGTCGTCTTTCCGATGACCTCGTCACGTTTGTACCCGACGCTCTGCAAGAACGCATCGTTGACGTACACGACCGTCGACGGCTTCTTGGCATCGAACGGCTCGGCCGGCTTGTAGATCGCCACCGCATCGCTCGCGTTTTCGACCGCTGCCGACAACAAGCGGATTCGATCTTCGCTGGTGCGGCGCTCCGTCATGTCGACGCCGAACACGTAGAGCAGAGGGCGTGAATACGAACGCACGAGCTCGACACGCAGCTCGATGGGATAAACGGAGCCGTCCTTACGGCGAGCGACGGTGTTGACGATCATCGGCTCACCGTCAAGCGCGGCGATGCTGCGCATCAAGCGATTCACCGAGAAGGGAATCTTCATGTCGGGAAGCAGCGACTCAACCGGCAGATCGCGCATCTCTTTTGCAGTGTAGCCCAGATTCTTGAGCGCGCCTTCGCTTGCAAAGACTATTCGTTGCGTCGCGATATCGAAGTGATAGAGCTCGCTGCGCGATGCATCGACGAGCCGCATCAGCGTGCGGCGCGCATCCAGCTGCTCGACGACGGCGGATGCGAGCGTGCGCAACGTCGACGACTCCGCGGCCGAGAGGTTCCGCGGCTGCGTGTCCATCACGTCGAGCGTACCGATGACGTAACCGCCGCGCGTCGCCAATGGGATACCCGCGTAGAAGCGCACGCCCAAATCGCGCACGAACGGATTGCGCTTGAAGCGATCCTCGTCTTTCGCATCGCGCACTTCGACGACGTCGGCCGTGGCCAGCGTCGCCACATTGAAAGATCCCGCCCGCGGAATTTCCGTGAAATCGCCCAGCCCGACGGCGGACTTGAGCCAGACCCGGTCTTCGTCGATGAGCGACAGCGCCGCCATGGGTGCGTGGCACAGCTGCGCCGCCAGGCGTGCGAAAGCATCGAACACTTCCTCGGAGGGCGTGTCGAGAATCTGGTAATCGTAAACTGCCTCGAGCCGCGCCGACTCAGAGGAAAAGGTGTCGGATACCATACCGGCAGCTAATTTGTATTCGCAGGCGCTGCCGCCGAGGCCCGTTTTCGCCGCACGAACTCCAGGACACGCTCGAGGGGCTGGGCGTTGAGGATGTCGGCCGGCTCCAGCCACGCCCGTCTTGCCTGGCCTACCGCGTAGGCCACGTTCTCCAGGCTGCTGGTCCGGTGGGCGTCCGAGTCGCAGCTGAAGGTGACGCCGAAGCCCTTGGCACGCCGTGCCAGCGCGCTGGGAAGGTCCAGCCGCGACGGGTGACCGTCCAGCTCGAGCGCCGTTCCGGTTCGCGCGGCGGCCGCGAAAACGGCGTCGTAGTCGAACTCGTAGCCGCCGAAACCGGACGTCGCGTCGACGTACCGGCCGGTCGGGTGCCCGATGATCGTTACATACGGGTTTTCGCAGGCGCGGATGATTCGCCGCGTCATCTCATCGCGAGAGATGTTCGTCGCGACGTGGACGCTCGCGATCGCCATGTCGAGCTCGGCGAGCGTCGCGTCGCCGAAGGCGAGCGAACCGTCTCGCTCGATGTCGACTTCACTCGCGCACAGCGTTCGAAGGCCGTAACGGTCGCCAAGCGCGCGAACGAGCTGCCGCTGCTGACGAATCGTGTCCGGCGTCAGGCCGACATCTCCGCCGCGAGACCGATACAGCGAATGATCCGAGATGGCGTGATAGGCGTAACCACGCGCCGCACACGCTTGGATCATCTCTTCGAGCGTTTGAGCCCCGTCACTAAACGTCGAGTGCATGTGGAAGTCACCGCGAAGGTCTGCGAGCTCCAGCGAACGCGGGAGCCTCCCCTCTCGCGCGGCATCGATCTCGCCGATGCCCAACCGCAGCTCGGGCGGAATGTAGGCGAGCCCTAGCGCAGCATAGACTTCCTCTTCCGTCGCGCACGCGAGATTGTCGCCCGTTTGGAGATCGAGAATGCCGTTCTCGCTCACGCGAAGATTCTTGCGCACCGCCATCTCGCGCAACTGGATGTTGTGCTCGCGGCTGCCGGTAAAATGCTGCAGCAAATTTCCGTACAGGTGTGCGGGCAGCACGCGCAGATCGATCTGCAGGCCGCTCTCGAGCCAAATACTGGCCTTCGTCGGTCCCTCCGCCAACACGGCTCGCGCTCGAGCAAAAGCGACGAACGTTTTGATGACCGACTCGGGAGCATTGGACGTGCAAACGATATCGATGTCGCCGACGGTCGGCTCCCATCGTCGCAAGCTGCCTGCCGCGATCAGATTTTGCGCGGCGGAACGATCTCCCAAATACGCGATCAGCTCGTCGGCGAGCGGCCGTGCGATACCGAGCGGCCATCGCCGCTGCCTGCCCTTGGACGCCAGCAATCCGCGCCGCAGGTTCTCCAGCGACTTTTTCCCGAAGCGTGGCGCGGCAGCAAGCCGGCCGTCTTCGAGAGCCCGTTCCAATTCCTCCAGCGAGCCGATTTCGAAGGTTTCGTACAGCATGCGTGCCGTCTTGATACCGACTCCCGGAACGGCGAGCACTTCCATCAGTCTAGGCGGATAGCGTCCGCGCAGCTCTTCCAGATAATCGCAGGTCCCCGTAGAGACGATCTCGCGGATTTTCTCGGCCAGCGACTTCCCGATGCCTGGCAAACTCGTGAGCTCGCCCGTGCCCAGCAGATCTGCGACCGGCGGAGCGTTGCTCACCGCATCGGCGGCGCGCTCGTATGCCATAAAACGAAAATAATCTTCGCCCGCAAATTCCATGAGCGTGCGGATCTCGCGCAGGATGCGCGCGACCTCGGCGTTCGAGCGGTTCTGCGGCGACCCGGCATCCATGACAGGACCTCATTCGCCGCAAGCGTAGACGGCCTCATGCAACGGGCTCCGCGAAGCCGTTTGTCTCCCGCGATCTTCCAATTACCGGTCGAAAAGATGCGCGACGGATACTATTCCGACGTCTATTTCAACCGGGCAAAGGAAATCCTCATTGCAGACGGCTACGCGCCGCAGGTTCGCATGCAAGTCTTTCAGCGCAGCCACTCGTATCTCGGCGGGATCGACGAGGCGATTGCGATCCTCAGGCTGTGCAGCGGCCGGTACGAGAAGGCAGGGTGGCGTGACGGTTGGGACGCGCTGACGGTAAGGGCGCTCTACGACGGCGACGCCATCGCGCCGTACGAGACGGTCATGACCATTGAGGGCGATTACTCACTGTTCGCCCATCTCGAGACTTTGTATCTCGGCGTCCTCGCACGCCGCACGCGCATTGCGACGAACGCGCGCGAGATCGTCGATGCCGCCAACGGCAAGGACGTGCTGTTCTTTCCGGCGCGCTTCGATCACCATCACGTGCAAACCGGCGACGGCTATGCCGCCTACATCTCCGGTGCGCTCGGCGTCTCGACCGATGCCAACGCCGAATGGTGGGGGAGCCGCGGAATGGGAACCGTTCCGCATTCCCTCATCGCGGCTTACGGCGGCGACACCGTGCTTGCGACGCGGAAGTTTGCCGACTACATGCCCCCGGGCGTGAACGTGATTGCGCTGGTGGACTTCGAAAATGACTGCGTCGGCACGTCGCTCGCGGTTGCGCGAGCGCTCGGCCGCAGGCTCTACGGGGTGCGCCTCGACACCAGCTCGACGGTGGTTGACAAGTCGATTTGGCCGCAAATGTCGACGTTCAATCCGACCGGCGTCAACCCGCAGCTCGTGCACAACGTGCGCAACGCGCTCGACGGGGAAGGCTTCAATCACGTGCGCATCGTCGTCAGCGGCGGATTCAATGCCGAGAAGATCCGCGTTTTCGAGCAGTCCGGCGTTCCCGTCGACGCCTACGCCGTGGGCAGCGCATTTTTCGACGGCACCGGCAAGTTCGATTTTACGGCGGACATCGTCGCATACGTGAAAGACGGCGAATGGAGGGAATGCCACAAAGTCGGGCGTCCCGCGAGGCCCAATGCGCGGCTCGAGATCGTTCCGAAGGACTACTAGCCTGCTAGGGCGCGGCGCCGTTCCGCATACGATCCGCGCCGAAGACCGGTGAGTTCGGAGCGTACGGGTCCTCTTGATTGATCGTCGTCACGCTCACCGGAGCAATGTTCGTTCCGAACTTTGAATTGATCGCGTTGATCCACACGTTCGCGATCAAGGCATATCCCGTGTATGAGGGGTGCAGCATGTCGTACGACGTCAAGCCGCCGAACGGCACGAGATAGCAGCAGACGCCGGTCTGCGCCGGGAACGTGGTGGTGAAGTTCGCGGGAGCGATGAGCGCCGGCGCATACGTGCCTGCGGCAACCTGCGCAAACATCGTGTGGACGTCGACCAATGCGGCGCCGGTCGACTGTGCGACCGCCGCTATCGCCGAATTGTACGAGTTGTTCAAGCTCTGCACTTGGGCGGCAAACGCGGCAGGCAGCGCCTCGTTCGCCGCAACCAAGCCCGTGGGAACCGTTCCGGCGCCTGCACTTTGAATGTAGGCGACGATCGCGGGCAGCGCGCTGAAGGTCAGATACGAGCCGCTCGTCAGATTGTTTTGCGCGAGCACGTTGTTGATCAGCGCGGCAGCGCCTGCAGAGGGCGTTATCGCATTGCTGCTCAAGATCGCAAGATCGGTCCAGATCGGATCGGTCGGGCTCGCCGGCGAGACCGGCACGTTCGGCAGCCCGACGAAGAGCGGCGCGGAGAGAACGTCGAAGAGATTCCCTAGGGCAACCTGCGAGCCGGCCTGCTGCAAGGTCTGCACGATCGTCGTCAAGTCCGCTTGGATGGACGACGCCGGCGTCGGCCCGAAGGCGCCGTTCGAAAGCGCGTACTTGAGCAAGTCGTTGTGGCCGAGCCAAACGGTCGTGAGCGTCGGATGCAGCGCGCGAGCCGCCGCAACTTGCGTCAGCCCGGGGAAGTTCGCCATGACCGGGTAGAAATTCGTCGTCTCGGCTTGAAAGATCGAGCCCGGCGCGACGGACACCGATTGACACGTCCCTTGCGGTCCCGTTTGAGCCAGCGCCTCATGCGTGAGCTGGCCGGGAACGGCGACGTCGAGCGGCGTGACGTTCGGGTTCACGCGGGTCGACAGGGCGCCGCCGATCGTAAACGCCGATGCGTTGAGGCCGCTGCAGCTCGTTTGCGGCGAGATGAGGCTCGTGCCCGCGGCGTTGAACACCAGGAACGTCCCGATTCCGGGAGACTGAATCAACGGGAGCACGTTGTTGGCTGCGCCGGCGCCGTTGACCTGATTGTAGAGATCGGCCCAAAAACCAAACGGCTGGCTTGCGACGATGAACGGATTTTTGGAGCCCGCGCCGAGCGGGTTGGGCGCCGTGACCCCGACGAGACCGTCGGATTCTTCGCCCGCGGTCAGACTGTCGCCGACGCCCACGATGGTTTTCAGCACTGCAGTGCCGCTCGTCGCCGGCGCGGTGCTCGTCGTCGGGAACGGGTTCGTGACGACCATGTTGCTGCCGCCGCTCTGGCACGCGACGAGCGTGAACGTGGTGAGCGCCGCGAGGACGGGAGCGAAGAGCGAAGGTTTCATGAGAGCAGTCCTCACAGCGGGATGACGGTGGGCCGGCCGATCCCGAACTTCAGCTGAAATTGCGCCGCGTGATTGCCGCCCAGCTGCGGAACCGAGGAGGCCGCGCAGTTGGCGACGTTCTGACAATACAATGCCGCGATCCCGTACGGGCTCTCATTCATCGCGCCGCCCATGCTGATCGTGCCTTGGATGAACGGAACCGGATACGGCGACGTAGGCCGTCCGTACGCATCGAATTTACCGAAAGAGTATGCCGCGCTATAGATCATCGTGAAATAGTGCTGGGGCCATTGATCGGTAGGCAGCAAGTTCGGATAGAGCGACGGCTGCAGGTCGATCTTGATTTGCGGCGTCGGATGCCAGATCACGTGCAAGATTTGCACGAGCTGCGCCGTGTTGGTCTGGTTTGCTCCCTGCGGCGTCGTCGCCCATTGCGGGCCGATCGTGTACGTCGTGAGCAGATGGTGCTTCGGCTGGGTCAGCAGCGGCACGGGGAACGTCAAGCCGAGCGCGAGGAAATCGCCGGTGCGATAGTGCTCCATGTATGGGAAGCCGTTGATCTCGACCGGCAGATAATCGGTTCCCCCGCCGATCGAGCCCCAGCGATGCGTGTACGTCGGCGAGAGAATCAGCGGGAAGTCTTGCCCCATCAATTTGGTCCAGAATATCTGGTCCCAATGCGCGATGATCAGGTGATTTTGCACCGCCGCGTTGACGGGCGCCGCCGCAAGGTTCGCGCCCCCGGGAATCGGCGTTGCCGCGCCTTGCACGTATAGTGGAACGGAGCCCGTGTCAAAGCCCAGCGGATACTCTTGCAAATCGTAGTAGCCGATGACGAGCCTGTTGTTCGCGGCCCACGAATAGCGGAAAACCACGTCCATTCCGCCCGGCAACCCGGAGCTCGGTGCTCCGGTTTTCCCGAACGACCACGCCATCGACGTGTCGACCGTGTACTCCAGGCCCGGGGGCCAGAGTGGAACGTGCGCCGGCCGCGCTGCGGGCGCGGCTTGCGCGACGATCGGCGTGCTGCCGAGATCGGGCGCCGTTTGCGAAGCGATCGGCGCAATCGGCCACGCTTGCGATTCTTGCGAGCCGGAATCGGCGGCCGCCACGAGCGGTTGGATGCCGAATAGCGCAACGGCGAGTGCGCTCAGCAAAGCCCGGGCCAAACGCGATCGGGACATCCGTACTCCCTTCCCCACCAGGGCTGGACGCGGTTGCCTACGCTACCGGATAAAGCGAACCCTATGCGGGCGTGACCGGAACGCCGCTCGCCAACTTCTCCAGCATCGCGCGCGTGAACACCAGCATGTCCGCCGCACCGCGGGTCGTCACCCAATTACCGTCGACGATCACCGGCTGATCGCGGTAGAGACCGCCGGCGTTTCGGATGTCGTCGGCGATCGATGCCGAACCAGTCAGCTGGCGGCCGCGGACGATCTGGGCGGAGATCAGCATCTGCGGACCATGCCCGACGGCGAAAATCGGCTTTTTTGCCAAGTCGATCTCGCGAATCAGCCGCTGCACGTCGCGGTTGCCGCGAAGTTTGTCGGGCGAAGTTCCGCCGGGAATCAGGAGCGCATCGAAATCGTCGCCCGTCACGTCGGCGACAAGCTCCTCGGCTTTTTGGGCACCGGCATCGTCCAGGCCGCGCTTGCCCCGAATTCGCTGGCGCGCCCGGTCGTCCAGCCCGACGATCGTGACGACGGCCCCCGCACTCTCCAGGGCCTTGCGCGGTTCCGCCAGGTCCGGTTCCTCAAACCCATCGCCGATGAGCGCGGCGACTCGCTTTCCTTCGATCGACATGCGCCCGAAATACGCCTCCCAGTTGCTAGGCCCCTTATGCCCGTCATCGCGCGCCCTGCGGGGGACCGACCGCAGAGCTCATATTGAACGTGCCCGCCGAAACCGCGCTAAGCATCGTCTGCTGCACGAGCGTTTCGAGGACCGCGTTGCCCTGGTTGTTCAGATGAAGCAAATCGGACGCGTAATAGGCCGTCGTGTAATAGGACGGATTGCTGTTGAAGTAAGCGTACCAATCGGCAAAGGCGACGTTCTTGTCGGCGGCATCGGCGATCGCGTCCTGAATCGCCGCGTTGGCTTGCTGCGCATCCGCGGTCAGGGCCGAGCACTCGGCGGCCGTGAGGTTCGCGATGCACCACGGGAATTGCCCGAGATTGGGAACGCCGACGATCAGCGTTGCTTCGGGTGCGCCGCCGGCAAGGGCGTTCAGATCGGAAAGCATCGTGCTGAACGCCGCGTAGAGCGTGCCGCTGCGGGGGTTGCCTCCCGGGGCCAGCGTCGTCCCCGACGCGGTGCACGGCGAGGCGATGTCGGCGCCGCCACCGCCCGTGACGGTTCCGCCGCCGCTGATGCATTGCTGCGTGTAAAACGCGTCGAGCGTGTCGTTGATCCCGCTCTGAATCAACACGAGCATCTTGATGTTGTTGGCGCGTACCGTCTGCGCGAGATTGCTGAGATTGCCGAACTGCCCGCTGTTCGAGAGCAGGTCGCCTCCCGGGCCTTCGGGCTTGGGTGCGTCCCCGCTGAGCGCGCCCGTGACGCCGACGCCGATGTAGCCGGCGGGCTGCCAGCGCGGAGTCGCCGCGATGTAGCCGGCCAAGCTTTGCGCCCACCCCTGCGGATTGACGGCAGTCCCCACGCCGGGCGTGCCGGGCGACGTGCTGCACCCGGAAGCGATGGAAGGGGGAGCGCCGCACGACGACGTTCCGATGCCGACGATGAAATCGTCGCCGAACGCCAGCGTGTCCACCCCGGCACGGGATGACTGGGTGGGGATCGGCGTGGGGCTCGACGTGCCGGAGGAGCCGTTCTTACATCCGGCGACAACGCCGGCCGTCGCGCAGATCAAGAAGAGCAGCAGCCAAGTCCTCATCTCCCGGGCCATTCACCGAGGCCGAGGGACATCTTGCCGAGTTTTGTAAACGGGATATGAGAAGCCCGTGAGCACAGAGGCGAGAAAAAACCGGCACCTCGATATTTGCCTGGCCGACGACGTCGCCTCGACGCTCGATGCAGGATTTTCGGCCGTTCGCCTGCGGCACGAGGCGCTTCCCGAGATCGCGCTCGAGGACGTGGTGCTGGGTACGCGGTTTCTGGGGCACGCGCTGCAGGCGCCGCTCATCATCTCGTCGATGACCGGCGGCACCGAGCGCGCGAAGGACATCAACCGCAATCTCGCGCGCGCCGCTCAGGCCGCGGGAGTCGCGCTCGGCCTGGGCAGCATTCGCGCGGCCATCGAGAATCCCGCGCTGCTCGCAACATACGACGTGCGTGAGGTCGCGCCCAGCCTGATGCTGTTCGCGAATCTCGGCGCGGTGCAGCTGAATTACGGCGTAAGCGCCGGTGACGCGGAACGCGCGGTGAAGGCGATCGGCGCAAACGGCCTGTACCTGCATTTCAACCCCCTGCAAGAATCGCTGCAGCCTCACGGCGACACCAACTTTCGCGGATTGCTGCCGAAGATCGCAGAGCTGACGCACGCGCTCGACGTACCGGTCGTCGCCAAAAGCGTCGGCTCGGGAATCGCTCCGAGCACGGCACAGCGGCTCTTCGATGCGGGCATCGCGGCAATCGACGTCGCGGGCGCCGGCGGAACGTCGTGGGCTCGCGTCGAGGGAAAGCGCTCGAGCGACCCGGTGCGCTCCAAGCTCGCGGAGCAGTTTGCCGATTGGGGATTTCCGACCGCGACCGCGACGCGCGCGCTGCGGAACGCGTTTCCGTCTGCAACGATCGTCGCGAGTGGAGGAATTCGCAGCGGGGTCGAGGTCGCAAAGTCGCTCGCGCTCGGGGCCGACCTCGCGGGGATCGCGCTTCCGCTGCTCGAGCCTGCTACGCGTTCCGCACAGGCTGTTTCCGAAGCGTTGAGCGAAATCATCGAAGGCTTGCGGATCGCAATGTTCGCGACAGGCTCGCGCACGATCGCGGCTCTCCGCGCTGCGCTTCTTACGTGAGGTTCATCCCGCGCGGTTCCGGGTTCACGGCGACCATTCCGTCCTCGACACGAAGCTCGAACGTCGCCACGCCGGTCGTTTCGAGCAATTGCAGGCGGCCGGTTTCGAGCGAGAAGCACCATGCGTGCCATGGGCACGTCACGGTTTTCTCGTGAACCCAACCCTCGGCCAGCGGCCCGCCTTGGTGCGGGCACGTTCCTTCGATCGCGTACCATTCGTCGTCCACATGGAAGATGGCGATCTCTTGCGAGCCGACGATGACGGATTTTGCCGTTCCGCTGGGTATCTCATCGACGGACGCCACCGTCACGAACTCGTCGATCACGCCGCTTGCTTTCACGAAAGGAGGCCGCCGCCATGCTGCGCGACTACCGCGACTGGCTCGAATCGGAGCTCAAGCTCTTGGGGAATGCGAGCCATCATGCCTATTCCTTCGGTCAGGCCAACATGGCGAAGCGCGCGCTCGAGCGTCTCGATGACGAGCTGGGAAGGCGCATCTACATCCCGCTCGACCGCAGCGAGGCAATGGCCGCGCTGACCGCGCTCGAAATGCTCGCGCAGCAGCAGACGGCCCTCGATCCGGCGCTCGCCGCCTTGCGCGACGGCATCCGCACCGCGATCACCGATCAGACCCCACCCATGACCGCCTGAGACCCCCGGGGTTGGCCCCGGCCGGAAAGCATGGTATGATGCCGCGGTCGCCGGCCCGGATCTCGACGCATTCGGTCTGGAGCCGAGCGAGCCCATCCTGCGTAAGGAGCACCATGCCGCTCACCAAAGAGCAGAAGGCCGAGATTGCGGCCAAATTCGGGCGTGGCGACGGGGACACCGGTTCCGCCGACGTCCAAATCGCGACGCTCACCGCGTCGATCAATGCGCTCACCGAGCATTTGAAAGTTCACAAGAAGGACCATCACAGCCGCCGCGGCTTGTTGATGCAGGTGGGTCAGCGCCGGCGGCTTTTGAATTATCTGCAGCGCGTCGATTTGGAGCGCTACCGCAAGCTCATCAACGAGCTTGGACTGCGACGCTAGTCCGACGAGGGCGCCGAAGGCGGCCCCCCGAAGCCCGGGCCTCGTAGAGTATTAAGAAAGAAGAGAATTAGGAGAACACGTGCCAGAATCGATCTCAGTCGAGATCGGCGGCCGTACGCTGGTCATTGAAACCGGCGAACTTGCCAAGCAAGCGAACGGTTCCGCTCTCGTCCGCTATGGCGACCAGAACGTTGTTCTGTGCGCCGTTACCGCCTCCGCGCACCCGCGCGAGGGCATCGACTTTTTCCCGCTAACCTGCGACTTCGAAGAAAAGATGTACGCTGCCGGCAAGATTCCGGGCGGCTACATCAAGCGCGAGGGACGTCCCACCGAACACGGGACGCTCAGCTCGCGTCAAATCGACCGCCCGCTGCGGCCGCTCTTCCCCGAGGGCTTTCGCAATGACGTGCAAGTCATTGCGACGGTGCTGTCGATCGATCCCGAGCTCGACGCCGACGTGCTCGCCGTCTGCGCAGCCGGTGCCGCGCTGGCGATCTCGGACATTCCGTTCGAGAAGACGGTCGCCGCCGTTCGAGTTGGACGCGATGAGAACGGCAACTACGTTTGCAATCCGACGATTCCGCAATATGAAACAGGCGGAATGGACGTCGTCGTCGCCGGCACGGCCGATGCGGTGATGATGGTCGAAGGCGGGATGGACGAGCTGAGCGAGGAAGACTTCCTCGGCGCCATTGCGTTCGCGCACGACAACATCAAGAAGATCGTCGGCGCCATCGACGATCTCGCCAAGCGCTGCGGAAAGCCGAAGGGCGACTATCCGATTCACAAAGTCGATCCTGCGTTGCAAGAATGGGTCGAGAAAACGTTCCGCAAGGACGTCGCCAAGGCGATGCGCATCATCGAGAAGCAAGAGCGCAACGCGGCGTTTGACAGGATCACCCGCGAAGAGGCGATCGCTCGTTGTAAGGATGAAGCGCTCCGCACGCTGCTCGAGGATCCGAAGAACAAGGACTTCGAGAAGATCCTCAAGGCGATGGAAGAGGACGAGCTGCGCGTCATGGTCGTCGACGAAGGTCTGCGACCCGATGGACGGCGGCCCGACGAGATCCGTCCGATTTGGTGCAAGGTTCATTACGTGCCGCGCGTTCACGGCAGCGGCGTCTTCACACGCGGGCAAACGCAGGTCTTCTCGGCGGCGACGCTGGGCTCGATCGGCGACGAGCAGCGCTTGGATTGGATCATCGACGTTCCCAACAAGCGCTACATGCACTTCTACAACTTCCCGCCGTACTCGACCGGGGAAACGCGCCCCATGCGGGGCCCGGGCCGGCGCGAGATCGGTCACGGGCATCTCGCCGAGCGCGCGCTGGTTCCCGTGCTGCCGAAAGAGGACGAATTCCCCTATACGATTCGCGTGATCAGCGAAGTGCTCGAATCGAATGGATCGTCATCCATGGCATCCGTCTGCGGCAGCACGCTCGCGCTGATGGATGCCGGCGTGCCGCTCAAGAAGCACGTCGCCGGCGTCGCGATGGGTCTGATCCTCAAAGGCAAGAAGCATCGCGTCATCACCGACATTCAAGGCATCGAAGATGCGCTCGGTGAGATGGACTTCAAAGTCGCCGGCACGGTCGACGGCATCACCGCGATCCAGATGGACATCAAGGTCACCGGCATCACGATCGAGATCATGCGTGAAGCGATGGCCGAAGCGAAGAAGTCGCGCTTCTTCATCATCGACAAGCTCAAAGAGACGATCGCAGAGCCGCGCACGGAGCTATCCTCGTTCGCGCCGCGCATGATCGTGCTGCAAATCAATCCGGAGAAGATCAAAGACGTCATCGGCCCCGGCGGCAAGATCATCAACAAGATCATAGCCGACACCGGCGTCAAGATCGACATCGAGAACGACGGTCGCGTCTTCATCGCATCACCCGACGGCGAAGGTGCCGAAAAGGCCAAAGCGATGGTCGAAGCGCTCACCAAAGAAGTGCAGGTGGGCGAGACCTATCTCGGCACCGTCACCCGTCTGATGAACTTCGGCGCATTCGTGGCATTCTTGCCGGGCAAAGAGGGGCTCGTGCACATCAGTCAGCTCGCTCCTCAACGCGTCGAGCGCGTCGAAGACGTCGTGAAGATCGGCGACCAGATCATGGTCAAGGTGATGGAGATCGATTCGCAAGGCCGGATCAATCTCTCGCGCAAGGCCGTGCTCAACGGCGATGCCGGTATTCCCGACGACTATCAGCCTCGCGGGCCTCGGCCTCCGCGCGGCGGCGGCGGCCGCAGCAACAACGGCGGCGGCGAACGCCTGGGCGCGCCGGCCGGTCGTACCAGACGGCGCCGCTCGTCGGAATAAGCGTCCCGCAAAAACCGAGAAGGGCACCCGCAAAGGTGCCCTTCCGCGACGTAGCGGCGGAACGTCCGGACCGTTCGTTGCGTTTTACGCAGCCTTTTTCCGTCACGCGCAAAGCGACGCGGGGCTGAACGCACCGGAACAACTATTGGCCGGGGTTTGCACCGCGGGCGTCCAAGCACCGTGCGGCATGCCATTCGATTCGCTCGGTGCGTTCGTCGACGCATTGCGCCGGCGCGGCGAGCTTGTTGAAATCAGCGCAGAAGTAGACCGCTATCTCGAGATGTCGGAGATCGCCGACCGTGTCGTGAAGGCGGGCGGGCCGGCGCTGCTCTTCACGCGCGTGCGCGGCTCGCGATTCCCCGTCCTGATGAATCAATTCGGTACGCAACGACGCATGGCGCTGGCGTTCGACGCGGAACGCTTGGATGACGTCGCCGAGCGCGTGCGCAAGCTGCTGGATCTCTCGATGCCGCATTCGCTATTCGAAAAGCTCGGGAAGCTGGCAGCGCTTGCGCCGCTCGCCAACGCCCTTCCGAAGACTGTCGCGTCCGGCCCGGTGCAAGACGTCGTCATCGACGATCCCGATCTGGGCGCGTTGCCCGTGCTGACGACGTGGCCCCTGGATGCGGGCCCCTTCATCACGCTCGGCCTCGTCGTGACGCGCGATCCGCACACGCAGGTACAGAATCTCGGCGTCTATCGCATGCAGATCTTCGATCGCAAGACCGCCGCGATGCACTGGCAGCGGCACAAGCACGGGCGCGCTCAAGCGCGCAAATGGGGAGATCGCATCCCCGTCGCCGTCGTCGTCGGCTCGGATCCGGTCGTTACCTACGCTGCGACGGCGCCTCTGCCGCCGATGGTCGACGAGCTGGCCTTCGCCGGTCTGCTGCGGGGGAAATCCGTGAAAGTGACGCGTGCGAAAACGGTTGACCTCAAAATCCCTGCCGAAGCTGAGTTCGTCCTCGAAGGTTACGTCGACAACACGGACCTTCGCATCGAAGGCCCTTTCGGCGATCACACCGGCGTGTACTCGCTCGCCGACCTCTATCCGACGTTTCATTGCACCGCGATCACGCATCGCAAGAATCCGATCTGGGCGGCGACGGTCGTCGGAAAACCGCCGATGGAGGACGCGTGGCTCGGAAAGGCGACCGAGCGCATCTTTCTCCCGCTTTTGCAGATGGTCGTGCCCGAGATCGTCGACTACAACCTTCCGGTTGAGGGCGGATTTCACAATCTCTGCATCGTCTCAATCCGCAAATCGTATCCTGGTCAGGCGTTCAAAGTGATGAATGCGCTGTGGGGGCTGGGACACATGATGATGCTGACGCGCACGATCCTCGTGGTCGACGCGGACATCGACGTGCATGACGTTCGTGAGGTCGCCTGGTTTGCCCTCAACAATGTCGATCCGTCGCGCGATTTCCTTCTGAGCAAAGGGCCGGTCGACGATCTCGATCACAGCGGCTCATATTTGCCGGCGCTCGGGGCGAAGCTCGGCATCGATGCTACGCGGAAGTCTGCGGACGAAGGTTATCAGCGTGAATGGCCGCCCGACATGGTGATGGACGAAGCCACGCGCAGCCTCGTGACGTCGCGATGGAAAGAATATGGTCTCGAAGGCTTGCTCGAGCGTAAAGGCGTCGCCGACGCGTGGTCGGGACAAGGCCCGAAGCGGTAAGCGTGCATTACGCGCGGCTCTTCGTGCGGGACATTCGCATCGAGCATACGCTCTTTGCGCTGCCGTTCGCGTACGTCGGCGCGATCGTGGGAGCGGGCGGATTGCCGACGCTCGCGCAGCTCGCGTGGATCACGCTCGCGGTCGCAGGCGCCCGCACGGCTGCGATGGCGGCGAACCGCTGGCTGGACCGGCGCCTCGACGCGCGCAATCCGCGCACGGCAAATCGTCCGACCGCAAGCGGCGCGCTGCCGCCGGCGGTCATGCCGGCGGCGGTGCTCGTTGGATTGCTCGTGACGCTGATTGCCGCGTGGAACCTCAACCCGATTTGCGTCGCATTGCTGCCGCTGGCCGCAATCGCACTGATCGTCTATCCCCTGTGCAAGCGGTTCACGTGGGGAGCGCATTTCGTGCTTGGTGCCGTCGACGGCCTCGCGCCGCTCGGCGCGTTCATCGCCGTGCGCGGCGACATCACGCTCCCTGCGCTCTTGCTCTTCGTGGCGGTCACGGTCTGGGTGGCGGGCTTCGACATCTTGTACGCGCTGATGGACTATGACGTCGATCGCGCGCAGAATCTGCGCTCGATTCCGGTGCGATTCGGCGCCGCCGCAGCGCGCCGGTTGCCGCTGGCCCTGCATGTCGTCATGGTCGTCGTGCTGACGCTCGCGGGTGCGCTTGCCGGTGCGACCGCGATTTATTTCGCCGGCGTCGCGCTCGCAGCGTTCCTCGTCGTGTACGAAGGGCGTCTCATCAACCTGGCCTCGAACATCTTCACGCTGAACGACCGGGTCCTGACGACCAACATGGCGTTCTCCGTTGCCTTCCTCGCGACGACGCTCGTCGCGTATACGCTGAAATGAGAAGCTCGCGGCGCGGATTCATCGCGGGCGCCGCGGCGCTTGCGGCGACATCGGCGGCGATGCAGCCCGCGTCGGGACAGTTCCATCCGCTCACGCCCATTACGCCCGTCCCGTTCGCGCCGCAGGCGGCGCCGCAAGCCAGCGTCGCGGTCATCGGACCGCTCAGCGGACCGGCCGCCGCCGCCGGTCAGCAACTCGTCAACGGCGTGCGCGGCGCATTCGACGATGCCAACGGGATCGGCGGCATCATGGATCACTTTTGGCTATTCCGGCCATTCGACGACCAAAACACCTTGGCGACCGCGCTTTTGCAATCGCGCTTCGCGATGGACGACACGACGCAGTCCCTCGTCATCGGGCATCTCAGCGGGACGATCACCAGCCAAATGGTGCGCTATTACAACGACGGTAATATCGGCCTCGTCGTCCCGGCCGCGACCACCGACAGCATCACGGCGCAAGGGTATCGCAACGTTTTCCGCCTCCCGACCAAAGATTCGACGGAGGGCTTGCTGCATGCCAAATTCGTCAAGGCCGAAAAGCGCGGGCGCCGCATTGCCGTCGTCTATCAGGACGCCGATTATGGTCCCGACGTTGCCGGCACGTTCCTCAAGCAAACCGCCGCCGACGGATTTGCGACCTTCGACATCAAGCTGGCGCGCGGCAATCCCGATTTCGGCGCCGCACTGCACGCTATCACGGGAAATCAAGCCGATCTCGTCTTCTTCGCCGGTCTCGCGCCCGTGCTCGGCCCGCTGATTCCGGCGTTGCGAACCGCGGGCTGGAACGGCGCCTTCGACGGCTCCGCCGGCTTCTTCGATCCGGGGCTTTGGCCGTCGTACGGCAAGCAGGCCGAAGGCGTCATCGTTTCGAGCTCGATGCCGCCTTTGCAAATCGTGCCGGCCGCGCTTGCGATCCAAACGCAATACGAGCAGCGCTACGGCCCCATGACACCGATCGCCGCTTTCGCCTATGCCGCGGCGCAAATCTTCATTGCGGCCGTGCGTCGGTTCAATTCGACGAGCCGACTCATGGTGGCACGCGCCATCGCGCAGCCGATCGCGATCGACACGCTCGTGGGCTCTTTCACCTTCGATCCCTTCGGCGATCCGCAAGATCCGAACGTCTACTACTACCAGCTGCAGAACGGCAGCTGGCGCTACTTGCGCGCGGCGCATCCCTCGAGCTATATCGTGAGGTAAGAGGCGCGAACCGAACCGCTCCGGCAGGCTAGCGCGCATCGTCCTCGTAGTTGTGTGGTCCGCTACAGAGAAAGGAACGCTCGTGAACGCTGTCGTTGTCGAACAAGTTGGTGGGCCCGAAGTCCTGCATGTCAAGGACCTTCCGAAGCCGGAGCCTCGCAGCGGCGAGGCGCTGATCAAGATCGGCGCCGCCGGCGTCAACTACATCGATATCTACTATCGCACCGGCCTGTACAAGCGAGATACGCCGTTTACCGTCGGACAAGAGGGCGCCGGAACGATCGAAGCCGCCGGCGACGGCACGGATCTCGGCAAGCTCGGGCTCAAACTCGGAGGGCGCGTCGTCTTCACGTACTTGGCCGGAACCTACGCCGACTACGCGGTCGTGCCGGTCGAGAAGCTCATCCCGATTCCGGACGGCGTCTCGTTCGCGGATGCGTGTGTCGCGATGGTGCAAGGCATGACCGCGCATTATCTGAGCCACGACACCTATTCGGTCAAGGACGGCGACAGCGTCCTCATTCACGCGGCCGCCGGCGGCGTCGGACAGCTGCTGGTGCAAATGGCGAAGATGCGCGGTGCGCGCGTCATCGCCACGGTAGGCGGCGACGACAAGGTCAAGCTCGCGCGCGGCGACGGCGCGGACGACGTCATCGACTACAACACGCAAGACTTCGAGGCCGAAGTCAAGCGGCTTACGGGGGGCAAGGGCGTACCGGTCGTGTACGACGGCGTCGGCAAGACGACGTTCGAGAAGAGTCTCAATTGTTTGCGGCCGCGCGGCCTCATGGTGCTGTACGGGACGTCCAGCGGTCCGGTGCCGCCGTTCGACTTGAGCCAGCTCGGGGCAAAAGGCTCGCTCTATATCACGCGGCCGACGATCGTGAATTACACGTCAACGCGCGAGGAATTGCTGGCGCGCGCCGGTGCGGTGCTCGGCATGATCAAAGACAGGAAGCTGCGCATTCGCCATGGTGGCGAATACAAGCTGAGCGACGCGCAGCGCGCGCATCGAGACCTGCAAGACCGCAAGACCACCGGCAAGCTGATTCTTACGCCTTGAAACGCTGACTGAGGACCTCGCGACGTCTTGATGCGCTCAACCGGTTACGGCGCACGTAAGGAATAGCGCAGACCCGCGAGCGCAACCAGGGAAGCCGGTGCGCGGCAAGTAAGGTTTATCCGGCAACAAATAAGTAATATTTGCGGGAGGAAGCCGTGGAAAATCCGGTTGTCGCGGTTCATCCGACGGCCCATCCGGAGGGTAATCCCAGGGTTCTGCTGATCGCGTTCCTGGCGTTTACGCTCGGTTTTGCGGTTTGGGGTATGTTTTCCGCGCTGGCGCCTTTTTTGATCAAGTGGTACGACTTCAGCGCCACTCAGGTGCTGGTTTTGGCCGCGATGGAGCCCTTTTTCGCGGCTGCGGTCAGCATCCCACTCGGCATTTGGACGGATAAGTTCGGCGGCCGCGCGGTTTTCACGCTCTTGCTGCTGACCCTCACCGTTCCCCTATTTTTAGGGCCCTTCGCTCATGGCTACTACTCCTTGCTGATGCTGGGGACGCTGCTCGGACTGGGAGGCGCGAGCTTCGTGGTCGGCAACGCTCACGTAGCGGCCTGGTATCCCAAATCGACGCAAGGTACGGCCCTCGGCATCTTCGCCCTAGGCAACATCGGTATCACCGTCGGCATGATGACCGTGACGTTCCTGGTTACGCGCGTCCTGACCGGTCCGGACGGCTGGCGCCAGATATTTCCCATCTTCGGCATTTGTACGCTGCTGATGGCGGCCGTCTACTGGTTCTTTACGTCTGATTCACCCTACGGCCAGCACAAGGGCGCTTCGGTGCGTGAAATCGTCGCCGTCTACCGTTCGGGGACGGTCGTATGGCTGGTGCCCTACCTTTACTGGGTGTCCTTCGGCACCCTCACGTTCTTCGCGTCGGCGATGCCGACATATCTGAACGACCGGTGGCACGTCGATGCCGCCCAAGCGTCCATGATGTACACCCCAGTGCTGGTGGTCTGCGTCGCCATCACCCGGCCGCTGGGCGGCTGGCTGGGCGACCGTTTCGATGCCTTGAGGATCCTGGGCGGGCTGTTCGGCGTCATGGTCGTTTTGACCGTGGTCTTGTCGATGCAGATTTCGCTGGCCATCGAGCTGCTCGCGATTTACGGGCTTGCGCTGCTCTCCGGCACGGCTGCGGCAGCGGTCATCAAGCTGATTCCCCTCTACTTCCGGCAAGTCGGCGCCGTCAGCGGGCTGGCCAAGGCCGCGGGCGCCGCCTGCGGCTTCACGATGACGCTCACCCTGGCGGCCAGCAAGAACCTGCTGGGCGGCTACACCGTGGGCTTTGCCATTTGGGCGCTCATGAACGCCGCCGCATTTTACATCGCATTTCTGCGCGTCGGCTTCAGGCACGTAAAACAGATTGATGCCGTCCGTTCAGACATCGACGTTCGGGTTCGGGTTCATGGGCAGGCGTGAACGCAGAGCGTTAGTCGGGCTGTGCGTGCTTGCCGCAAGCATCGCATGGCTCACGCTAGCGGCAGCATCCGCCGCGCCGGCTCGGATTTCGCCGCTCTCGCCGCTGCAAGAGAAGGAACTAAAGCCGAGCGACACGTTCAAAGAATGCGCGAAGTGTCCCGAGATGGTGGTGGTCCCGGCCGGGACCTTCACGATGGGATCGCCGACAAACGAACCGGGGCGCTCTGCGGACGAAAGCCCGCAGCATACGGTCACGATCGCGCGGCCATTTGCAGTCGGCCGGTTCGAGATAACCTTCGCCGAATGGGATGCGTGCGCCGGCGATGGCGGCTGCGAGGGCTACAAGCCCTCGGACGAAGGCTGGGGCCGCGGCCGCAGGCCGGTGATCAACGTTTCTTGGGACGATGCCGAAGCGTACATCGCGTGGCTCTCGAAAAAGACCGGCAAACCGTATCGGCTGCTTTCGGAGTCCGAATACGAGTACGCGACGCGCGCCGGAACGCAGACCGCCTATCCTTGGGGAAATGCCATCGGCAAGAACAATGCCGACTGCCACGCGTGTGGCAGCCGCTGGGACGCCAGAAAGACCGCGCCGGTCGGCTCGTTTGCTCCGAACAGATTCGGTCTCTACGATATGGTGGGCAATGTTCGGGAGTGGACGGAGGATTGCTACCATGACAACTACATCGGGGCGCCGGCGGACGGCTCGGCATGGATCGAGGGCGCGAACTGTTATGACCGTGTCGTGCGCGGCGGATCCTGGCTGATCGCTCCGGCCTTCCTCCGCTCGGCGAGCCGCTACTGGTTCACCACCGACTACCGGCTCGACTACCTCGGTTTCCGGGTTGCTCGGACGCTCGCACCTTAATTCTAAATCGATGCATCGAGGTCGAGCTCCGCGGCCGGAATGATCCGCACGTCATCGGCGAGCCGGGCGAGCTGCGGGCGATCGTAATTCACGGCCGCTCCAACCAGCACGATCGTCGGTTCGGGCACGACGTGCGACGCCGCGAATTGCGCGACCTGCGCGCGCTCGATTGCTTCGATCCGCTCGGTATAATGCTGCAGCTCGTCGAGCGCAATGCCATACAGCGCAAAATCGCCGAGCGCACCGAGCAAACCGTCGTTTGTCTCGATGCTGCGACTCCAGCTTCCGAGAAGCGAAGCTTTGCGCGCGGTGAATTCGCGCTCCGACGGCGGAACGGATTCGAGCGATCGCAGCGTGTCGAGCACGACGCCGACCGCGTCCAACGCACGCTTGTGGTCCACGAGCGTGGATGCAATGAACTGCCCGCTGTCGCGGCGCGCCACGAATTGCGCGCTCGCACCGTAGGAGAGACCGCGCTTGACGCGCACTTCCTGATTGAGCCGCCCCGAGTATCCTGAAAGCACGGCAGTGGTGACGAGACCCGCATAGTACGATGCGTCGCGACGCGGGGGAGCCGCGCGCGTCACGAGGACCGCTGTGCGTCCGGCATCGGGTCGATCGACGACGACGATGCGGCGCCGCGGCACGGGCTGCGGCAACGCAACGACCTCGGCGGCCGGGAGCGGATCGGTTTTCCATTGGCCGAAGCTGCGGCGCGCCAGTTCGAACGCCGCATCGACGTCGATGTCGCCGCCGATCAGCAGCGTCGCGTGTTCGGGACGGTATGCATGGCGATGGAAGGCTGCGATCTCATCACGCGCCAGCGCCTCCAGTGAGCGCGGCGTTCCGGCAATCGGATGACCGTACGGTGAATCTCCACCGACCGCGCGTCCTGCAACCAGTCGCGCCAGCGACGAGGGGGAGCTATACGAAAGACGCAGATCTGAAAGCGCGCGCGTGCGAACGCGCTGAAATTCCTCGGAAGAGAACGTCGGCTCGAGCACCGTTTCCGCAAGGAGCGCAAGTGCATCGCCAAAGACAAGGCTCGTCGCGTTCACGCCGGTGCTGCTCGCGTCGTACGAAGTCGAACGATCGAACCGCGCGCCGAGCGCATCGACGGCCAAATCCAGCGCCTGCGCGCTGCGCCGCTTCGTTCCCTCACGCAAGAGCGCCGACGTCATCGCAGCGACGCCGGGGCGGCGCGGCGGATCGCTGGCGCTTCCGCGTTCGATCATAATCGAAGCCGACACCAGCGGAATGCGCAGGCCGGCCGGAATCTCCGCGCGCGAAAACACGACGACCCGCAGTCCGTTCGCAAGATGCTCTTCGTGCGAGGTTGGAAGCGAAACGCTGCGCGGAGGTCCCGCTTGCGGCATCGGTGAGGAGATCATGGGTCCTCTGCTGCCAAGTATTCGACGACGGAGAGATTTTCGCGCCGAAACGTCCGGCGCGCCACGTCGCGCAACGTCTCGACGTCGACGGCAGCGTAGCGCGCCATGTCGTGATCGAGCAAACGTGCCGAGCCGCGCACCATCGCCGACCGCCCGATCGTTTGCGCGATGTCATTGTAGGTCGCGAGGCCGCGCACCGTCATTGCGTACAGCTGCACTTTGGCTTTGTCGAGCTCGCCTGACTCCAGCGTGCCGGCTATCATCGTTTCGATCTGCGCGTCGATCAGCGATTCGATGCGCTCGAGGTGGCTGCCGGCCGAACCGATCGCGCGTATCGTAAAGAGACCCGGATGCTCGTTCCAATCAGCGCCGGCCCAGGCGTTCGTCGCAACTTGATGTTCGTAGACGAGCGAGCGATATAAGCGCGAGCTCTTTCCCGTGCCCAGCAGCGTCTCGATCAGATCGAGCGCCGGAAGATCGGCATCCGCCGCGTTTCCGATATGCCAGCTCATCGAAAGCGCTGAGAGCGGTGCATTGGCAGAGCGATGACACAGGCGCCGCTCACCGTCTTGCGGCGGCTCGATTGCGTTCACGCGCGGAATCGGTGACGACGGTTGCGCGATCACACCGAAATACCGGTCGATCCATTCGTCCACGCGGGCGCTCTCGAAATCACCGACGACGATGAGCGTTGCGTTCTCGGGCCTATAGTAGGTCGCGTGAAATGCTTGTACGTCGGAAAGCGCCGCCGCCCGTAAATGCTCCGGATCGCCGATGACGCCGCGCCGGTACGGATGAACGGCGTATGCCAGTTGCGTCACGAGCTCTCCGAGCATGCCGTAGGGCTCGGCCAGGATGCGCTGATCGTACTCGCCGATGACGACTTCGCGTTCGGTGTCGAAATTGGGGCCGTCCACGACCAGGCCGGCCAGCCGGTCGGCTTCGGCCCACAAGATCGTCTCCAGATAATTCGACGGAATGACCTCGTAGTAGTTCGTGTAGTCTTCGGTCGTAAACGCGTTGTTGAAGCCGCCGACGTCTTCGGTGAGACGGTCGATCGTCTCGGCGCCGGTTTGCTTGGTGCCCTTGAACATCAAATGTTCGAAGAGGTGTGCGAACCCCGAACGTCCGGGCGGATCGTCTTTGCCGCCGACCCGGTAGGCGACGTTGACCGCCGCCGTGGCGGAACGGTGGTCCTCGAGGGTGATGGCGCGGAGACCGTTAGGAAGAACCCGCTCTACAAAGGGCAGCGGGTCGAGGTGTAACCGCGACAAGGCCGAGGAGCTGGGCACCGTCGCCAGATGCGCGCCGGGGCCGGTTTCAGCCTTCAGGCGACTTGACATCGAACATATGTTCGATTATCCTGGGCCTCCCATGGCGAGCTTTGCCGCGCTGCGCGACGCCCTCGACGTCCGGTTCCGGACGGCCTCCCCCGCTGCGTTCGTGCAGCCGGAGGGGACGGTGCTGGCAACCGGTGTCGCATCGGTCGATCGGGCACTTGCCGGAGGTTTCCCCAAAGGCGCGATCTCGACACTGGAAGGTCCACCCAGCTCGGGGCGCAGCGCGCTGGCCGCGCGGGTGCTGGCGGTCGCGACGCGCGGCGGCGGTGCCGCCGCGCTCGTGGAGTCGCACTCGAGCGGTTTCATTTTCCCGCCGTCGTTGGAAGAAGCCGGCGTCGCGCTCGGAAGGCTTGCGATCGTTCGCGTTCGCTCGCCGCTCGATGTCATTCGCGCGACCGATATCGTGCTGCGCTCGGGAGCATTCAAAGCGATCGTCATCCCGATCGTGTCGTTTCGCGCAACTGCATGGTCGCGGCTTGCGAGCTTGGTGCATCGTGCCGGCACGGTGTTGCTCGCCGTCGGTTACGAAGCGCCTGCGGAATTGCGTTACGCCGCGGCGCTGCGCGCGACGTGCGCGCTCCGGCGCATCGATTGGACCGGTGCACCGGGACCGTTTCGCGCGCTCGCCGGTTACGAGCTGGACGTACGCGTCGATAAGCACAAGCGCGCGAATCCAAACGGAGCAGCGCGCATCGCCGTGCGGTGATTCTCTGCGTCCGCGCGCTGGAACCGGTTTCGGATTGGGAAGCGGTTCTTGATGCGCTCGACGCGATTTCACCGCTCATCGAAGACGGGGGCGACTGCACTGCGTTTTGCGACATGCGCGGCACACCGGCACGCTGGATCGCACACGTTCGCGAGGTAGTGACGATTCGATGCGCGCTCGGAATCGGACCGAATCGCTTTGTCGCTCGCGTCGCAGCCCGGCAAAGCCGCAATTGCGAGGACGGTTCCGATCCGGCGGCATTCGTTGCGCCGATGCCACTGAACGTGCTGCCGATCGATGCGAAAACCTGCGAGCGCTTGCATTTATTGGGCATTCGCTCGCTCGGCGATCTCGCAGCGCTGCCGCATGGGCCTTTCGTACGGCGCTTCGGCCCCGAGTCCGTACGCTGGCATGCGCTCGCGCGCGGCATCGACGACGTTCCACTCGTTCCGCGACCGCGCCGGACACGCGTCGAGCGCACGCTCTTCGGCGAAGGCAGTGCCCCCGGGGAAGAAGCGCTGCTCTTTGCGCTGCGCACCCTGGTTGCGCGCGCGGTCGACGATCTCGTCGTGCTCGGCAAGCGCGCGAGCCACATCGTTCTTTCGCTCGAATGCGAGAACGGTGACGTGCATGACATTGCCGTCGGCATCGCGCATCCGACGGCGCGCGAGAGCATGCTCTTCGATTTGATTCGCGCGCATCTGGAAGGCGTGCGATTGGAAGCGGCGGTCGAAGGTTTGCGTCTGCGCATCGAGCGGATGGAAGGCGGCGCGAGCCCTCTGAGCCTCTTCAGCGCGGACGATCCGGACGCCGAAGCAGTATCGCTTGCGCTGGCTCGGCTCGAAGCAGCGTTCGGCGAAAGCGCGGCGCTGCGGGCGCGCGTCGTGGAGGGCTATCGTCCCGAGCGCCGCGTGATCTACGAACGCTTCTCGCAGCTCGCCGCCGCACTAAACGACGGCGTTCTCTCGCAATCGGCTACGATGCAATTGCGCATGTTCCCCGAGCCGCAGCCGCTCGACGTCGTCGTAAAAAATGGGGCTCCGCATTTCGTCGGAACCCCGCCGCAAGCCGTTATCGACTATGCCGGGCCATGGCGCATCGCCGAAGAGTGGTGGTCGCAATCACCGCTGACGCGCGATGATTACGATGTCATGCTCGACGACGGCAGCCTCTATCGCATCGCTCATCGCGATGACGGATGGCTGCTGCTCGGGATATACGATTGACCGTCCCTACGCGACGTACGGCACTTCCGGCGCCACCGGAAGCAAGATCGCATCGATCTGCTCCAACAGCGCGGGATCGATCGCGATATCCGCAGCCCGCACGTTTTCCTCGACGTGCTCGGGTTTTGTAGCGCCGACGATGACCGACGCGATCTCCGGCCGCCGCAAGCACCATGCCAGCGCCGCTTGGGCAAGCGTGATGCCACCGCCGTCCGCCAATTTTTTCGCGCGCTGCACGGCGTCGAGAACCGGCTGCGTGAAATATTCCTCCATCATCTCCGCGGCCGGGCCGGCGGCGCGCGAGCCTTGCGGCGGCATCTTTGCATCGGTGTATTTTCCGCTGAGAATGCCTTGTGCGAGCGGCGACCACACGACGTTGCCGAGGCCGTATTCCGCGCACACCGGCAACACGCGACGCTCGATGCGGCGCCAAAGCATGCTGTACTGCGGCTGATTGCTGACGGGCGGGTCCCAGCCCATCGCACGGCAAAGCCCCACGGCGCCGGCGATTTGATCGCCGTTCCATTCGGAGACCCCCCAGTACAGGATCTTCCCCTGCCGCACGAGGTCGTTCATGACCGCGCACGTCTCATCGAGCGGCGTCGCCGCATCGTAGCGATGACACTGATACAGATCGATGTAGTCGACGGCCAAGCGTCGCAGTGAGTGATGCACTTGCTCGGTGACGTGCTTGCGTGAAAGACCCCGGTCGTTGGGGCCGTCGCCCATGGGAAAATAAACCTTCGTCGCCAGCACGATCGAATCGCGGCGCAGATCTTTGAGCGCCTTGCCGACGATCTCTTCGGCACGGCCTCGCGCATAGACGTTTGCCGTGTCGAAGAACGTGACGCCCAGCTCGTAGGCCCGCCTCACGCAGGCAATCGCCGTGGTCTCTTCGACCATGCCGCCGTACGTCAGCCACGAACCCAGACCGACGCTCGAGACTTTTACACCCGAGCGGCCGAGATTACGATACTTCATCCTGTCGCAATGACTCCCAAAACGGCGAAGGCCACGATGCGTTCGTGGCCTCCAATACGCTGCAGCGTCGGCTTAGTTGCCGGCGGGTTGCTGCACGGCTGCGGGTTTGCGCCGCAGCGCAACGTTGGCGAGCCCGCCGATGACCCCGAGCCCGAGCGCGGCCCACGAGAGCGCGGGCGTCCAGATGCCGCCGATGCCGAAGAGGCTGTCCAGGCTGTAGGAGCCGGGCCCGACGAGCGCGACCGCAATGGCGATGGCGATGTAGGCCAGCGGAAGCTCCGCGCCGCCGTTTTGGGCGAAGAAGCCCTTGCCCGCGTGCGCCGTCAACATCGCCACGATCATCACGGAGACGATCAGCATCGAACCGATGGGCGCGAACAGCCCGAGCGCGAGCAGCAAGCCGCCGATCAGCTCGCTGGCGCCGGCGGCTGCGGCGAACGCCTTGCCCGGCCTGAAGCCGATCGATTCGAAGAAACCGCCGGTGCCGGCCAGACCGTAGCCGCCGAACCAGCCGAAGAGTTTCTGTGCGCCATGGGCCGCGAAACCGAGCCCCATGAGCCGAACGAGGAGCAGTGCCAGATCCACGTTGTTATTTCTCCTTAGTACCTTACTTTTCGTAGGTTACTGTACCGATTGTAGTGTTTATGGTACACTTATGTCAAGTAGCCTAACCACTAGAAGGTAAGTATGCACCTCCGCTGCGGGCCATCGCCACGTCACCCTGAACAAGCGAGCCATTCCAAAGAGATCAGCTCGTTCTGCCCGCGCTTTCAGTACGCCGTCGAGCTGATCGGGCGCCGCTGGGTGGGCGCAATTCTGCGTGTCCTGCTCGGGCATCCCCGGCGGTTCAACGAGATCATGGCGGCGATTCCCGGCCTCTCGGATCGCTTGCTGACGGAACGTTTGCGCGAGCTCGAAACGGAAGGCGTCGTGCGGCGGACGGTGCACGGCGAGCGGCCCGTGCGCGTCACCTACGAGCTGACAGCATGCGGTGAGAGCCTCGAACCCATCATTCGCAGGCTCGGAGAATGGGCCGAAGCCTGGGTGCAGGCGCGCAGCTGATAACCGCGTCTGCAGCCGCGAGGGACGCCGGTCCTGCGGCGGCTAACACGCCGCCATGAGCACGCAAAAGCAGATCGGTTTTATCGGGCTGGGCACCATGGGCTTCGGCATGGCCGCCAACCTGCTGGCGGCCGGACATGCGGTGAGGGGCTACAACCGCACGCGCGCCAAGGCCGAACCGCTGCGCGCGAAAGGGCTGGAGCTCGTCGATTCCCCCCAAGCCGCCGCGGCCAAGAGCGAGATCGTCATCACGATGCTCAGCGACGACCCTGCGATCGAAGAGGTGCTCCTCGGCGAGCGCGGCGTGCTGGCGAGCGCGAAAGCCGGCACGTTATTCATCGACTCCAGCACCGTCACGCCCGGCATGTCGCGGCGCTGCAGCGAGTTCGCGCGCAGCCGCGGCCTGCGTCATCTCGATGCGCCGGTTACGGGCAGCCGCAACGAAGCCAACGGCGGCAAGCTCGTCTTCATCGTCGGCGGCGAGCGTAAAGATTACGATGAAGCCGCACCCCTCTTTGACGCGATGGGGCAGGCGCGATTCTATTGCGGCCCCAGCGGCTCCGGCGCGACGCTCAAGCTCTGCAACAATGCGATTTCCGGAACGCTCACGACCGCGATGGCGGAAAGCGCGACGGTCGTGCGTTCATCGGGTATCGATCAGGACGTTGCGCTCTCGTTCCTCAGCGAGCACGGCGCGTTCTCTTCGCGGCTGTCGCGCACGAAGCTGCCGAAAATGTTCTCCGAAGATTTCTCGGCGAACTTTCAGCTCAAGCTGATGGCCAAGGACATCCGGTATTTCCTCGCGCTCGCGCAAGAATCGGATCGGGACACGCCCGCGATCAAGCGCGTCGAGCAGACGCTGCGTGAGGCTATCGACGCGGGCTTCGGTGACGACGACATCGCCGCAGTATTTGCGTACCTGATGAAATCTCAGGCTGCCTTGGCTTAGCGACGCCTTTTCTTTGCTCTCGTGCGCGATGACGTTCGCGCTGCCGGCCGCCGCGCCGCCGGTTTCTTCACCGCCGGCTTCTTTGCGGCCGTCGCGCGCCCGCGGCGTTTACGTGCAGCCGGACGAGGATGGCGCGGCTCGTAGATGCCGACGACGTCACCGCTGGGCAATTGCAGCTCCGTCGCGAGCCCCCAACCGCGATCGGTCACGGGCGCGGTTGTCTTGATGCCGCGTTGCGCGAGCTTGCGCAGCACGTCTTCGATATCGTCGCAAATGAAATAGAGCTCGTGGCCCGAGACGTCGCTGCTTTCGTGCACGGCGAGATCTGTCGGCGGAGCGGCAAAAATAGGCCAATTCCCGCCGGCGTCGACCCACGGCAAACCCAAAATGTCGCGCAAAAAGGTCCGCATCTCGTCGGCGTGCTTGGTGTAGAACATCGCGTGGATACCGGTGATCACGATGGCCTCCTGACCGCTTGACGTATCGAACGCATGTTCGATACCATGGCGCCCCATGTCCTTGCGGACGGGCTACGCCGAACTGCACTCCTGGTCGAACTTCACCTTCCTCGAAGGTGGCTCGCACCCCGAGGAGCTGGTCGAGCGCGCATCGGCGCTGGGTTTGCGCGGCCTCGCGCTGACGGACCGGGACGGCGTGTACGGGGCGGTGCGCTTCGCCAAGCACGCGGAACGTCTGGGGCTGCCGGCGTTTTGCGGCGCCGAGCTGTCGCTCGAGCTCGACGAAGAGGCCCCGCCGGCACCGAAGCGCGCGCGTCCGTCGCACGAGGTACCCACGCGTTCGCCGCGTCTCGTGATGCTCGCGAGCGACGAGTGCGGCTACGCCAATCTCGCGCAAGCGATCTCGACGGCACAGCTGCGCGGGCGCAAACGCGACGCGCGCTTGCACCTGCGCGATCTCGAGGGCAAAACCCAAGGGCTCATCGCCCTTTCAGGCGGCGCGAACGGACCGATCGAACGGTCGCTGGACGGCGGCGACCGCCGCGGCGCCCTGGAAATGGGCGCGCGGCTGCGCGATCTGTTTCCCGGCGCGTTCTATTGCGAGCTGCAGCATCATCTGCGTCCGGAAGACGGCGTGCGATGCGAAGCGATGCTCGAAGTGGCCCGGCAGCTCGGCGTTCCCTACGTCGCGACCAACGGCGTCGCATATGCGACCAAAGCGGATGCGTTGCTTGCCGACGTGCTGACGTGCATCAAATATAAAAAGACGCTCGCAACGGCCGGGATGCTGCTACGGCCCAACCACGAGTTCTATCTCAAGAGCGCGCAGCAAATGGCGCGCATTTTTTCGGCGTATCCGCAAGCGCTGCGCACGACGCTCGAAATCGCCGAACGCTGCACCTTCCGCCTGGTGAAGCTGCCGGGTCAGTTTCCGCTCTTTCCGGTCCCGCCCGAAGAAGGCACCCGCCATAATTATCTGCGTACGCTCGTCTATCGCGGGGCCGCCAAACGGTACGGCACGCCGCTTCCGCCTAAAGTCGAGCGGCAGTTGGAATACGAGCTTGGGATGATCGCGCGGCTCGATCTCGCCGGCTATTTTCTCATCGTTTGGGACATCGTGCGCGCCGCCGAAGAGCTGGGCGTGCTCTGTCAGGGCCGCGGATCGGCCGCGAACTCGGCGGTGTGCTACGCGCTCGGCATCACGGCCGTCGATCCGGTCGGCATGGAGCTGCTCTTCGAGCGGTTTCTCTCCGAAGAGCGCGGTGAAGTTCCCGATATCGACATCGACTTCGCGCATCAAGATCGCGAGAAGGTGATCCAGTACGTCTACGAGCGTTACGGCCGCACGCACGCAGCCATGACGGCGGAAGTGATCACCTATCACGCGCGCTCCGCAATTCGCGATATCGGCAAAACCCTCGGCATGAGCCCCGAGCGCGTCGAGGCCGTCGCGCGCGAATACGACGCGCAGGAATCGCTCGAAGGCGCCGCCGAGGCGGCTGACGACGCAGGAAACTTGCTCTCGGTCTTTTGCCGGCGCATCGAAAACTTTCCGCGCCACATGGGCATTCACTCCGGCGGCATGGTGATCACCCGCGATCCGCTGGTGCGCGTCGCGCCGGTCGAGTGGGCGACGATGTGCGATCGGACGATCGTGCAATGGGACAAAGACGACCTGCAAGATCTCGGTTTGATCAAAATCGACTTGCTCGGCCTCGGCATGCTCTCGCTGCTGCGAGAAGCCTTCGAGCAATACCGCCGTATCTATCCGGGCCGCGCACCGCTTTCGCTCGCGACCATCCCAGCCGACGACCGTGCGACGTACGAGATGCTGCAGCGCGCCGATTCGATCGGCGTCTTCCAAGTCGAATCGCGCGCGCAGCAATCGATGCTCCCACGCATGAAGCCCACGCGCTTTTACGACATCGTCATTCAAGTCGCGATCATCCGGCCGGGCCCGATCCAGGGCGAGATGATCCATCCGTTCTTGCGCCGGCGCAACGGTCTCGAGCCGGTGACGTATCCACATCCGAAACTCGAGCCGATTCTGAAGAGAACGCTCGGCGTACCGCTCTTTCAAGAACAAGGCATGCGCATGGCGATCGAAGCCGCCGGTTTCACGCCCGGCCAAGCCGATCAATTGCGCCGCGCGATGGGGCATAAACGTTCGCGTCAACGAATGGCGGAAATCTATCCGAAGCTCGTCGGCGGCATGATCGCAAACGGAATCGGCAATGAAGCGGCGGAGCAGCTCTTTCACATGCTGGAAGGCTTTGCCGATTACGGTTTTCCGGAATCGCACGCCGCGAGCTTTGCGCTTTTGGCCTATGCATCCGCATACGTCAAATGTCACGAGCCCGCCGTGTTTCTTGCCGCGATTCTCAACGTACAGCCGATGGGCTTCTACTCGACTGAAGTGCTCGTCAACGATGCGAGGCGCCACGGCGTGGCTGTCAAGCCGGTCGAGGTCAACGCGAGCCGCTGGTGGAGTTTCGTCGACTGTGACGGCGCCGTACGGCTCGGCTTTCATATCGTTCGCGGTCTGGCCGAAGGGCAGCAGCGCGCGCTCGAAGCAGCGCTTGCGGACGGCGCATTCGCGGATATCGTCGACTTCGCGCGGCGCACGCAGCTCTCGCGCGACGTCCTCGAGAACCTCGCCGCTGCGGGTGCGTTTGCGCCCTGGTTTGCGCAACGGCGTGAAGCGATGTGGGCGTTGCGCGGGCTCGACGAACGCGAGGCCCGCGGCGAGCTCGGACGCGGCATGGACGTTGCGGAGCCGCAGCCGCATTTGCGCGAGCTGGAACCGCTGGAGTCGACGCGCTTCGATCTCTACGCGCTCGGTGTCAGCACCACCACGCAACCAATCGCGCATTTTCGCGATGTACTGGAGCGGGAAGGCGTGCTTGCTGCAAACCGCTTGCCGGCGATGCCGAAAAATTTGGTCTGCAAGGTCGGCGGGATGGTGATCACGCGCCAGCGTCCCGGTACGGCCAAAGGCTTTGTTTTTCTCACGCTCGAGGACGAGACCGGCCTCGTCAACGTGATCGTGCGTCCCGACGTCTTCGAACGTCATCGCCGCACGATCAAACTCTCAGAAGCGCTCATCGTCGAAGGCATCCTCCAAAAAGAATCGGGCTGCATCGACGTGCTCGCCCGGCAGCTGTGGACCCTCGACACCGGCGGCGCGACGTCCGGCGTTCGCGCGAGGAATTTTCGATGAGGGACTTCAGCTCCGCAATCGGCGGCGCCGCGCAACGCCGCGCATGCGAAGAGGGTGCGCTCGCAGCGGTCGAACAATATGCCTAAGGCTTCATGACCTACGACGAAGTAGATCGTTACGTTCGCAGCTGGGTCGAGGTGACGCTGGTCGGAGAAGAGCTGCCTCGCTTTCGCGGTCTCTTGCGATGGGCCGGCGGAACGATCTCCGTGTTCATCGACGGGGCGCCTGCCGATTACGGAGGCGATCCGGGCGAGCCGCTGCCGACGAAGATGTCCATCCCGATTACGAAGATCGCGAGCATCACGCTGCTTGCCGATCCGCCCTGGCTGCTGGACGTGAACAAAGCCAATGCCGTAGCCAGCGCCGAGATGCTGCTCCAGCAACAGCGGCGAGAGAAACGGGACGGCTAAGCTTTACGCAGCAACTTGAACGCGCCGACGCGCCTGCCGGAACGTCAGCCGGAAGGCTTTCCAAGCCTGCGCATAACGAATTTCGCGATGAGGTCGCCGAGCTCGCGCGTCCGCGGTACGAGCCACGCGCGTTGCGCCGGACACGTGAGCTCGCCCATTTCGAGCAGCAGCGTGTTTGGATTCGGATCGACGCTGCGATAGGCGTAATAGTCGCGCAGCGCTGCCGTGAAATTATCCGCTTCGAAGCCGAAGGGAAAGTAACGTGCGTAGAATCGCCGCCATGCGCGCGCGGCGCCGGCGCTGCCGTGCGGATAGCCGATCGAAGCGCCGGACGAGCATGGCCGCACCGAACCGTCGAAATGAATGAAAATCGCGGCGCGCACGTGATAGCGTTCGGTGTAATCGGCCGGCACGCGTATCACCGAGAAGCCCGCGGCACGCAGGCGGCGCGCCGCTTCGTCGGCAACCAGCGGCGTAAGCGTGCGCTCGCCGTGCGTGCCCAGATCGCATGGCCGCTTGGGAAAGCGAGCGCAGCTGCCGGGCCGCCCCTGATGGCCGGCTTGAATGAGGACGTCGGAATTGGGCGCCGCATCAGCGGGCACAATAGCCCGCGTGAGCATAATTGCGAGGAGAGCAGGCAAAAGACCCCTCCCTCGCCACCGAGAACGTAAGGAATGTGCCAACGATGAAAAAATCCTCGATCGCCGCAGCGGCGTGCGTCGCCGCGTTCGTCGCGGCCGCCATCCCGGTCCTCGCGCAGATCTCTCCCGGGGATACCGGGGCGGGCGTCCAGCGGGGCATGCAAGACATGAACTACTCGGGGCAAGTCGGCAGCGTGACGCTGTACCGCAGCAGCACGCGCTCCGGCACCCTCGTCGTCCTGAACGTTCAAGGGCAGCCAAGGGGACGCATCGAGTCCGCTTCGATTCAGCGCGGTAAGGACTGCGTGGCATCCGACATCGATGCGCGTCCGGTGTGGATGCTCAACGACGTCAGCAACGGCCGCAGCGCAACGGTCGTGAACGCACCCGAATCGAAACTGCTCTCAGGCAATTATGTCGTGATCGTTCACGCCGGAAACGTGACCGGAAGCATGGCTATGCACGGCGGCGGCATGAGCGCGATGGCGAGCAAGGCACGCTGGCAGCCTGTGTTGTGCGGACACCTGTACGCGGGCTCGTAGCCGGTGTTTGATCCCGGGGCCGTTACCGACGCGGCGTTAAATCGCCGCGCTTTCGTCGGCCTCGGTGCGGGGGCGGCCGTTCTGGGCGGGACGGCCGCGGCTCGCGCGGCAAGCGACACCTTCGGTAAGCCGCATCCGCCCATCGTCGCGGAAGACGATCCGGCGATCGCGGTGCTCTATCCGGCGCTCTCGACGGGTCTTCCGGCGTATGCGGCAGCACCGAAACATGCGACGCGAGCGACGCCGGGCATCGTGCTCGTGCAGCACGCGTGGGGTGTCGACGCCACGCTTCGCGACGACGTCCGCCGCCTCGCAAAGGCAGGCTTTGTCACCGCAGCACCGGAGCTGTACGCGCGCCTGCATGCGCCGAGCATGGACGGCAGCGACGATTTCGACCGCATACGCCCGTACATGACGCGGCTCGACGAGGCGCAAGTCGTGCAGGATCTCGCCGCGACGGCAAACTGGATTCGCACGCACGCAGGGTCGGCACCGGACGCTCGCCCGCCGAAGATCGGCATCATGGGCTTTTGCTGGGGAGGCGGGACCGCGCTGCGTCAAACCTGGCAAAATCCCGCACCCTACGACGCTGCCGTTATCTTCTACGGAACCGTGCAGGATCAAAACGCGGACTTCATCAGCATGCCGGTGATGGGCAATTACGGCGCACGCGACCGAGGCATCTTGGCCCCGGACGTACGGGCGTTTTTCGCGAAGCTGACGGCACCGCACGATTTGCGGATTTACGATGAAGCGGGCCACGCGTTCTTCGACGACACGCGTTCCTCGTACGTCCCATCGGCCGCGGCCGACGCTTGGACGCGCACCTTGGCCTTCTTCCGTAAGTATCTGAGCGGCTGAGACCGCGGTGCCAGCCGTCTGGCACCGCAGGCGCGCACGCTCGGAACATGACTGCGACCGCCGGCATCGTCTTTCTCCTCGTCGGGCTGCTCATCGGGGCCGCCGCGGCGTGGCTCGTGACGCGCGCCGAGGTGCGCGTCGCCCGCGAGGAGCTTGCCGCCGAGCGCGCCGAGCGCCGCTCCGACGCGACCGGCGGAATCAAGCAGATCGCCGACGAGCTGGGCTCTCGTCTGCACGCGGTCGCGACCTCGATCGCCGAGCTCGACAAGCAGCGGGCCGCCGGGGATGCCTCGCTGCGAACGACGCTGGCAACGCTGCAGGAAAGCGATCGGGAATTGCGTGCCGCGCTGCTCGCGACGGCCACCGAAACCGCGCGTCTGACGACGGCATTGCGCGACAATCGCGTGCGCGGGCGCTGGGGGGAGCTTTCGCTCAGGCGCATCGTCGAGCTCTCGGGAATGGTCGAGCATTGCGATTTCTCGGAGCAGCCGACCATCGACGGCAAGCGGCCCGACGCCGTCATCATGCTCCCCGACGGCATGCGCATTCCGATCGACGCGAAAACGCCGCTCGGCGACTACTACGCGGCGCTCGAGGCCACCGACCCTGCGGAGGTCACGCGGCTGCTCGAAGCCAACGCCGCCGCGCTGCGCGCGAAGGTTCGCGAGATCGCGCGGCGCGACTACGCCGCTGCGAACGAGGCGCGCTTCGCGATCCTGTACGTTCCGCTGGAATCAGTGCTCTCGGCAGCGCTTTCCGTCGATCCGAAGATTCTCGAAGATGCGCTCGCGGAAGGCGTGCACATCACGAGCCCGGTCACGCTGATCGCCGCCCTGCGCGCGTTCGCCTACGGCTGGTCGCAGCACGATCGCCAGCGCAACGCCGAAGCGATCTTGCAGCAGAGCCGCAAGCTCGTCGAACGTCTCGGTATCTTCGGGCGCGCGTTCGCGCACGTCGGCAACGCGCTCGAGACGACGGTGCGCCGCTGGAACGATGCCGTCGGCTCCTTCGAAGGCCGTCTCTCCGTGACCGCGCGCGAGATCGCACAGCTCTCCGGCGAAGCGCTCGACGAGCCGGAACCGAAGCCCGTCGAAAGCGCCGTGCGTCCCCTGGTGAAGGTGGAAACGCTCGAGCTGGAGCTGGGTCCGCCCGAAGCGCAGATCGCCGCAACCTCGTAGGCTTATTTCTTGTGCTCGAGCTGCTCCAGCGCGCGCAGCGTGTTTGCGACGTGCTGGTCGGGATCGAGCGAACTGTAGGCGTACACGATCTTGTCGTTCGGCGCGATGACGTACGAGACGCGGTTGGCGTAGAGATTGTGCCGGAAATCGATGATCGAATCGTAACTGCGCGCGATCGAGAGATTCGCATCCGAGGCAACGGGGAATTTGCTGCGGCATTCGCTCGTTCCGAACGCTTTGAGCTTTTCGATATCGTCCTTCGAAACACCGATTACCGTGGCGCCCAGTGCCTTGTACTTACCGATCGCATCGGCAAAGTCGTGAGCTTCTTGCGTGCAGCCCGTCGTGAATGCCGCGGGATAAAAGTAAAGAACGACCGGTCCCTTCTTGAGCGCGTCGGCCAAGTTGAACGTGAAGACGTGCTGGCCCAGGGTAGCCTCGGCGGTAAAGAGAGGCGCGCGGTCTCCGGGCGGCAGCTCGGCGCGCGCCGGACGGCGGCTCAGCGCTAAGATTGCCAGCACCGCCACGGCGATGATGATCGCAACGGCAAGGAAACGAGCCACGGAGGAGCCTCCTAGAGACCGATCTGGCGGGCAATGATCATGCGCTGCACCTCGTTCGTGCCTTCGCCGATTTCATTGATCTTTTGATCGCGGTAGAACCGCGAGACCGGATATTCCTCCATGAATCCGTAGCCGCCGTGGATTTGCACGGCCTCGTTCACGACCCGCCGCGACATCTCGCCGGAATAGAGCTTTGCCAAGCTCGCGGTCATGGCAAAATCGCGGCCGACGTCCTTTTCCCACGCAGCCCGAAGTACCATTAGCTTGGCATGCTCGACCTCGGTGAGCATGTCCGCGAGCTTGAAAGAGATCGCTTGAAATTTTGCGATGGGCCGTCCGAACGCGTGCCGCTCCTTCGCGAATTTCAAGGCTTCCTCGTATGCGCCGGCGGCGAGACCGACCGAAAGCGCCGCGACCGATATGCGCCCGCCGTCCAGGACCGTAAGGAATTGGTGAAGTCCCTTGCCCCGCTCGCCGAGCAAGTTTTCCTGCGGAACCGCGGCGTCGACAAACGACAGCTCGCGTGTGTCCGACGAACGCCAGCCCATCTTCCGGTACTTCTTCGAGCGCGTGAAGCCGGGCGTTTCTTGCGGCACGATGATGTTGCTGATCTCGGGCCGCCCATCGGAATCGCCCGTCACGGCGGTGATCGTCGTTCCCGCGGTGATGTCGGTGCCCGAGTTGGTGATGAAGGCCTTCGTGCCGTTGATCACCCACGAACCGTTCCTGAGAACGGCGCGGGTTTTCGTGGCACCGGCATCGCTTCCGGCGTCCGGCTCGGTCAGTCCAAAGCCCCAGAGTTTTTCCCCGCGCGCGAGCGGAACGAGATATTTCTGCTTCTGCTCTTCGGTGCCGAAGAGGTAGAAAGGCGTTGCGCCCAGCGAAACGTGGGCTGCTAGGGTGATTGCCGTCGACGCGTCGACCTTCGCGATCTCCATCACCGCCAGCGCATACGAAACCGTATCCGCGCCCGCCCCTCCGTAACGCTCCGGAAAGGGCAGCCCCAGGAGTCCCAGCTCGGCCATCTTGCGGACGAGGTCGTAAGGGAACTCCTCGTTGCGGTCCATCTCGGCGGCGCGCGGCGCGACCTCGTTTCGCGCGAAATCGCGGCACAACGCCTGGATCGCCTTCTGCTCCTCGGAGAGATCGAAGTCCACAGCGCAAAGGTATCTAACCACGAACCCCAAAAATCATGCCGCAATGGCGCTTCATTGCGGGCCCGCGCTTTGCGTGGGTCTCGGCGAGCGTGGGCGGGCAGCGGTCTGGTGATCCGTCTCCGCGGGGTCAGCTTGACATACCCCAACGGCGTGCGCGCGTTGGATAACCTCAATCTCGAAATCGAGAAAGGCAGTTTCGTCTTTCTCATCGGTTCGTCCGGAACGGGCAAGTCGAGCTTGCTGCGATTGCTGTATCGCGAGCGTGTGCCCAGCGAAGGCGAAGTCTACGTCGACGGCGTTCGCATCGACACGATGAAGCGCTCCAAGGTGCCGTATCTGCGGCGCAACGTCGGTGTCGTTTTCCAAGACTTCAAGCTCCTCGCCGACAAGACGGTATGGGAGAACGTCGCCTTCGCGCTGCAAGTCACCGGTGCGAGCACGAAAGACGTGCGGCGTCAAGTTCCACGCTGCCTCGAGCTGGTCGGGCTCTCTCACAAGAGCCGGATGTTTCCGCACGAGCTTGCCGGTGGCGAACAACAGCGTGCCGCCATCGCACGAGCACTCGTCAACAATCCCAAGATCCTGCTCTGCGACGAACCCACCGGCAACCTCGATCCGGCGACGACGAGCGAGATCATGGAGCTGTTGCTGCGCATCAACCTGAAAGGCACGACGATACTCGTCGCGACGCACAATCAAGCCGTCGTCGACCGCATGCGCCGTCGCGTCATCCGGCTGGAGAATGGTCGCATTCACAGCGACGAAGAGCGAGGTTATTACTTCCTTGGATTGGGGCAAAGCTCGGTTCTTTCTGGGTGAAGTTCTTTCGAACTTCGCTCGCAGCAAAGGCATGCAAATCACGGCGATCGCAACGGTTGCCGTCACGATTTTCATGTTGGGAGCATTCCTCTTCACACGTGAGACAGTCGCGAAGCTGTCCACCGATTTGCTCAGCCGCATCGAAATTTCGGTCTTTCTCTCCGATAAGGTCGACGACGCGCACGCACGCGCCCTCGCAGAGCAGATCAAATCGGATCCGCGCGTTCTCATCGTAACGTACGTTCCGAAGGCCGAAGGGCTTCGGCAGCTGCGCGAACGGCTTCAAGGCCAAATCGACACGTCGCTCCTGACGATGAATCCTCTTCCGAACGCGATCCGTATTCGGGTGAAGAATCCAGATAACGTTCCCGCGGTGGCCCGCAGCATCCAGAGAATGTCCGGCGTCGCAACCGTAGAGTACGCGCAGGACGCCGTGACCAAAGTGCTGCGCCTTACCGATACGCTCAGCCGCCTGGGGCTCGGGATGATTTTGGTGCTCGTCTTCGCCGCTGCGGTCATCATCTCCAATACGATCCGCCTCACCGTATTTGCTCGCCGCCGCGAGATCGCAATCATGCAGCTTGTAGGCGCCACCAACGGATACGTCCGCGCGCCCTTCTTGGCCGAGGGTTTCTTGACCGGAACGCTCGGGGCGCTCGTCGCGATTTTGATACTTGGCGTCCTGCACGCCGAGGTGCTGCCGAAGATCACGCAGACGCTTTCGTTCATCCCCTTCGCGAGCGCGCCTGTGGACGTCTCGCGGCTGGTCCTCGAGCTGCTCGGCGCAGGTGCGATCGTCGGCGTCTTCGGCGCATGGGTCTCCGTCAGCCGCTACCTGCGCGTATGACGCTGCTGCGGCGAGCCGGCGCGCTCGGCATTGCCGTACTCTTCACGATTGCGCCGCTCGCCGGGAGCGCGCGCTCGAACATCGACACGAAGATCCAGCAACAGCGTCAGAAACAGCATGCACTCCATCAGAAGCTGCAACAAAAGCGTAACGAGCTCGACGCGGCGCGCTCACACTACCTTTCGGCCGCGCAGCAGCTCGCCGAGACCAATCGCAACATCGACGTCGAGCGCAACCAGCTTGCCCTCTTGCAAAGCCAGATGCGATCGAATCAAAAGCGCCTGGAGTGGAACGGGCTCCAGTTGCGCGCCGCGCGTGCGACGCTGCAGCGGCACACCGATGCGCTCAATCGGCGGCTCGTCGACGCGTACGAGCACGGCGAGCTCGGCTATCTCACGGTGCTCTTTGGGGCGACCTCGTTCTCGGACTTCGTCGAGCGATGGGACGACATCCGTCTGTTGATCGATGCGAACGAACGCGCCTTGCGCGCGCGCAAGGCCGCCGAAGCTCAAGTGGCCGCAATCGAAGGAACGCTGCTGGACACGCGAGCTCGTTTGCAGCAAAACGAAGACGACGTCGCGCGCGCGCAAGCCGAGCTGACGGCACTGGCCCAGCAGCGCGCGCAGCTCGTTGCCGCCGCCGATGCGCAGAAGCGGCAAGTCGCGCAAGAGGTGACGCAGCTCGAAGAGATCTCGGAGCAGACCGAGCAGCAGATCGAAGCGCTGATCCGCGAGAAGCAAGCCGAAGAGGCGGCTCGCCGCGAGGCGGCTCGCCGTGCTGCGCTCCTCTCGGGCCAGCAGCCGCCCCCGATCGCCGGCGCTCCCGGTGCGGTGATATGGCCCGTGTCGGGCCCGATCAGCTCGCCGTTTGGGATGCGCACGAACCCGATCAGCGGGCGCTTCTTGATGCACACGGGCATCGACATCGCCGCCGAGATGGGCACGACGGTCGTGGCTGCGGCGGCAGGTCGCGTCATCTCGGCCGGTTGGAACGACGGCGGCTACGGCAACATGATCATTATCGACAACGGCGGCAGCATGTCGACGCTGTATGCGCACCTCTCGCAAATTTTTGTCGGAGCCGACCAGGAGGTTAAGGAGGGCCAAGCGATCGGCGCCGTCGGCTCGACGGGGAATTCAACCGGGCCGCATCTGCACTTCGAGGTCCGCATCGACGGCAAACCGGTCGACCCGATGTCGTATCTGCACTAGCCTGCATCATTAAGGCGAATCCCAGCAAGCCGCGTTACGCTTCGCGCAACTGCTCGCGCAGGCGCGTGGGTAGGGTTGTCTAAGCAAGGTGGACTGTGCGAAATAGACTGCGCGTTTTGATCGCGGCCGCGGTCTTGGCCATGGCGACGATCGCCGGCGCGGCCTATGTCGCGCACGCCGGCGCACGTGCCGGTTTGGATGGTTCGGTGGTCGACCGTTTTCCGCCGCTCGACCTGCGCGGGTTCCGAGAGCAGTCATCCGGCTCGGACCTGGGATTGATCGACGAAGCATATTCGCACGTCGAAGATGCGTATTACCGCCCCGTCAATTTGCAAGAGCTGCTCGACGGCAGCCGGCAAGGCTTGGGCGCTTACGTGAAATCGCAGCACTCGCGCATCGCCGTTCCGCCGATGACCACGACGGGAACGCCTGCCGGCGACGTTACGCTCGTTCGTCACGAAGTCGTCGCCCTCGCTGCGGAAGATAACAAGCTGAGCGAAAGCGGCCTGAGCCGAGCCGCGATAACGGGCATGCTGCGTTCGCTGGACGATCCGTACACTGTTTATTTGAGTGCTCGCGAGATTTCCGCACTCAACGAGGAGCTCGAGGGCGGCGACTTCGGCGGTATCGGCGTGTACATCGGGCAAGATCGTAAGACGCACGAAACCATCGTTTCGCCGATTCCCGACAATCCGGCCATCGCAGCCGGCGTCAAACCCGGTGATATCGTACTGGCCGTCGACGGCGTCTCTGCAAAAGACGAAAAGCTCGACGTCATCGAGCATCGCATACGTGGACCGGTCGGAACGCGCGTCGTCTTGGTGCTCGAGAATCCGCGAACGCACGCGCGGCGCACCGTGACCATCACCCGAGCTCGCGTGCACGTGCCGTCGGCCGTCGCGAAGTTCGATCGCGGAATCGAATACGTGCGGCTGGGCGATTTCGGAACGACATCCTATGACGAGGTGCGCAAAGCGCTGCTCGACGGGAAAGCGCGCGGCGCCAAGGGTTACATCCTCGATCTGCGCGCTAACGGCGGCGGGCTGCTGGATGCGGCCGTTCAGGTTTCAAGTCTTTTCGTGCCGCGCGGCACGATCGTGGCGACAATCGACCGTGAAGGTGAGCGCGACGCGCGCCAAGCGCTCGGTGTGTCGGTCGGCGCGGCGCCGCTGGTCGTCTTGGTGGATAAGTATACCGCCAGCTCGGCTGAGATCACGGCGGGCGCCATCCAGGACTACCGCGTCGGCACGATCGTGGGGACGAAAACGTTTGGAAAGGGCGTGGTTCAGAGCATCTACAACATGCCCGACCACTCGGCCCTCAAGATCACGACCGCTCGGTACGTCACCCCTCTCGGCCGCGACATCAACAAGAAAGGCATCACGCCCGACGTGACGGTCCCCGATCCCACAACCAACGGCTTGCCCGACCTGCGCAAGTTCGGTACGCCCAGCGATAAGGTGTACGCCGAAGCGCGCGCCCTCATCGCGCGAGCCGACGCTTCATGAGAACCGTGCGCGCAGCCGTCCTTGCGATCTTGGCTCTGGCGCTGGTTGCGACGCCGGTCGCGCCGGTTCGCGCTGCGACCGGACTCTCGCCGCTGCAGCTCTACGAGCTGCGCATTAGCTATTTGCGGCTGACCGACGAGTTTTATCAGAAGACCGATCCGCAAGCCCTGCTCGACGGCGCGTACCACAGCCTCGTCTCGGATCTCGATCAAAAAGGAATCTGGCACGCGTCCTTGCAGAAACCGAAAGCATCGCGCAGCGAGCGAGCTGATTTGCGCGCGTTCATCGATGAAGCAAGTACCGCATACGCATTAGCCGGCGGAAAGCTTCCTGCTACGCAAGTCACGTACGATGCCATTTCCGGTTTGTTTCGCGCGGCCAAGGACCGGTACACCGTGTTCTTGACGCCCAAAGAGTACGCCGAGATGGAGAAAGGTCTCACCGGCGGCGACGGCTTCGGCGGCGTCGGGATCGTCATCGGGCAAGAATCAACGGGACAAAAACGCGCGCTGGCACTGTGGATCGCGCAGGGCGGTCCGGCCGACCTCGCCGGCTTGCAGTCCGGCGACGTGATCTCGACCATCAACGGCACGTCGACGGCGGGCATGTCGATCAAAACGATTTCCTCGCTGTTGCGCGGAAATCCGGGAACCGTGGTGCGAGTCGGCATCGAGCGTAACGGCGAGCCGCTGCCCGCCCCGATTTCGATTACGCGGCGAGAAATCCACACGCCCACGGTTTTCGCAAAGATGCTGCCCAACAAGGTGGCCTTCATCGCGATCGCCGTCTTCGGTGAATCGACCGCCGACGAGTTGACCCGTGCTCTGGACACGTTCCAGAAAGACGGTGCTGAGGCGTACGTGCTGGATTTGCGCGACAACGGGGGCGGTTATTTGGATGCGGCAATCGACGTCAGCTCGAAATTCATCGCGACGGGACCCATCGTGAAAGTCACGGAGCGCGCGGGTAATTACAAGCAATACGATGCCGACAACTCTGCAATCCCGCCCAAGCCTCTGGTCGTCTTGGTGAACGGTAACACCGCCTCCGCCTCCGAGATCACCTCGGGGGCAATTCAAGACCGCGGCGTCGGAACGCTGATTGGGACACGCACGTTCGGAAAAGGCGTCGTCCAATCGATCTATCCGCTTCCGGACGGTTCGGCGATCAAGATCACGACCGCGCGCTATTTCACGCCCAGCGGCCGTGACATCAATACGGTGGGAATCGAACCGAATATCGTCGCGGACGAAAACCCGTCACCCGTGCCGGGAGATCCGAGCCGGGATGCCCAGCTTCAAACGGCGCTCTCGTATCTCTCGACGAAAGTAGCGCGCTCGAAATAAGGATCAACATGCTCCGTCGTATCGCCGGCCCGGCGCTCGCCCTGATTCTCCTCTCAACATCGGTCCCCGTCGCGTCCGCAAACGCAGCTTCCGGTCTCAGCACGCTGGAGCGGGACGAGTTGACCTATAGTTACCGTCAGCTCGTCAATCAGTATTACGAGAAGGTCGATACGCAGCGGGCACTCAACGGGGCGCGCGCGCAAGTGCTGGCACTCCTCCGGCACAAAGGCGTAAAGAATCCGGCGATCCCCCAGATGCACGCCACCAATGACCTCGCCGCCGACGAACGCGACCTCACGAGCGTGGTCAATACGGCCGCCGCGAAATACGGTTCGAAGGCGCCGTCGCGCCTGCTGACCTACGCCGCCATCTCAGGCATGTTGACGTCCACGGGCGATCGCTACACGACCTTTCTCACCCCTAAGGAGTACGCCGAGCTCAACGCCGGTCTCGATGCACAGTCGTTCGGCGGCGTGGGGCTCTCGATCGGCATCGACGATAAGACCAAAGAACTCAAAGTGGAATCCGTCATCGACGGGGGACCGGCTCAGAAAATGGGCCTCCAGTCGGAAGACAGGATCGTTACCGTCAACGGAATTCCGACCAAAGGTAAGTCGCTCGATCAAGACTCCAAGATGCTGCGCGGCAAACCGGGGACGGTCGTGCGCCTCGTCGTCGTCCGCGACGGCAAGACGCTCGCGCCGATTTCCGTCACGCGCGCGAAGATCAAGCCGCCGAGCGTGACCGCAAAGCTGCTCGACGGCAACATCGGATACGCCCGTCTTGCCGTCTTCGGCGCAACAACTGCCGACGAGCTCGGCGCGGCGCTGCAAAAGCTCGATGCCGAAGGCGCCAAGGCCTATATCCTCGACCTTCGCGACAACGGCGGCGGTTACTTGAATGCGGCGATCGACGTAAGCTCCAAATTCATCGCCACCGGCCCGATCGTTTCGGTCGCGGAACGCACGGGCTCGACTCGAGAATACGATGCGGACGACGTCGCGGTCGCACCAAAGCCGCTCGCGGTGCTGGTGAACAAGTACACCGCGTCAGCTTCCGAGATTACGTCCGGAGCGATTCAAGACGATGGTGTCGGCACGATCGTCGGAACGAAAACGTTCGGCAAGGGTGTGGTGCAGACGATCTTCCCGCTGCCCGACGGCGCCGCCGTGAAGATCACGACGGCCCGCTATCTCACGCCGAACGGGCACGACATCAATCATATCGGCATCAAACCGAATCTCACCGTGCAAGAGAACAAAGAGCCGCGCTTTGGGGATCCCTCGCGGGATGCTCAACTGGAAGCGGCGATCAACGTTCTCCAGCAAAAGATCGCCGAGAACCAGTAACCGTCGAAGTAGCCTAGCTCCAACCTCCGTACGCCGTCCAGCCGCCGTCGATCAGCAGCGTCGTCGCATTGATGTACGATGCTGCCGGCGAGGCGAGGAACGCGATTGCGTTCGCAATCTCCTCCAGCGTCGCGATACGGCCCACCGGGCTGCGGCGCGCCAGATCCTCCGGACTGAACTTCCCTGCGCGCATCGCTTGCTCGACGAGTGCGGTTGCGGCGTAGCCCGGGTTCACGGAAACGACGCGCACGCCCCGGCGTCCCCACTCCACGCCGAGCGTCGCCGTTATTCCGTCGATTCCATGCTTGCTCGCGGCATACGCCAGCCGGCCGGGAAGCGCGACATGCGAGAGCATCGAGGAGACGTTCACGATGACGCCTTCGCCCTTTGCGAGCATGATTCGGCCGGCGGCTTGCGCGCACAAGAACGGCCCGGTCAAGTTCACGCTGATGACGTGCTCCCATTCTTCACGGGACAGATCTTCGGACGGCTTCACGACCGTCGTGCCTGCGTTATTGACGAGAATGTCGATCGTGCCGCAAGCCCGCAGAGCGCGTTCGAAGAGCTTGCTCACACCGGCGTCGGTCGCGACGTCAGCGCCGGCGCCGACGGCCTTCAGCCCTTCCGACACCAGCGCTTTCGCGGTTTGCTCCGCCCGCTCTTCGCTGCGAGAATTGACGACGACCCGCGCGCCGAGCTGAGCCAAGCGGCGCGCTGCCGCCAGACCGATCCCCTGACTCGAGCCGGTGATGACGGCGACTTTGCCGTCAAGCCGGCTAAGATCCATGCTTCTTCAATTCGAGCCGAGCGATGTGGCGGCGATGTACCTCGTCCGGTCCGTCGAAGATGCGCATCGTGCGGCCGTACGTCCAAGCTCTTGCAAGAAAGAAGTCTTGGCAAACCCCTGCACCGCCATGCGTTTGGATCGCGCGATCGAGCACGTTTTGCAGCATGTTTGGAGCGACGACCTTGATCATCGCGATCTCGCGTTGCGCCGCCTTGTTACCCTCGGCGTCCATCTTTTCGGCAGCGGCCATCGTAAGCAAGCGCGCTTGATCGATCTCGACGCGCGAATTCGCGATCCATTCCATGACGACGCCTTGCTCGGCAAGGCTCTTGCCGAATGGTTTGCGGCTGCGCGCGCGCTCACACATCGCTTCCAGCGCTCGCTCGGCTAGACCGATCGCGCGCATGCAATGATGAATGCGTCCGGGTCCCAGGCGGCCTTGCGCGATCTCAAAGCCGCGGCCCTCGCCGAGCAGCACGTTGCTGCGCGGTACGCGAACGTTTGTGAAGCTTATTTCGGCATGGCCGTGCGGCGCGTCGTCATAACCGAAGACCGACAACGAGCGCTCGACCTTGACTCCCGGTGTGTCCATCGGTACCAAGATCATCGATTGCTGCAAATGCTTGGCCGCAGCCGGATCGGTTTTGCCCATGAAGATGAGGATCTTGCAGCGCGGGCTGCTGCCGTTCGTCGTCCACCACTTGCGGCCGTTTATGACGTACTGATCGCCATCTATCTCGATGCGCGCGGCGATGTTCGTCGCGTCCGACGATGCGACGCCGGGTTCCGTCATCGCGAATCCCGAGCGGATCTCGCCGCGCAGGAGCGGCTCGAGCCACCGTTTCTTCTGCTCCTCGTTGCCGTAGCGAACGAGGGTTTCCATGTTGCCCGTGTCGGGCGCATTGCAATTGAACGCTTCCGGCGCGATATGCGAACGGCCCATGATCTCGCATAGCGGCGCGTACTCGGCGTTGCTGAGGCCTGCGCCGTACTCGCTTTCCGGCAGAAAGAGATTCCACAGCCCCGCAGCGCGCGCTTTGGCTTTCATCTCTTCCATGACCGCTGAGACGTAAAAGCGCGACGGCGCGGCCGCAAGCTCTTCTTCGTAGCGGCGCTCGTTCGGGTAGATGACTTCGTCCATGAACTCGCGCAGCTTCCGGCCGAGCTCTAAGGCACGAGCACTGGGCATGCCCGGGCATTAGTCCGACGGCGTCTTGACGCCCTCCGCATCGACCGGAGCGCGTCTCGACGCGCCGGTGCTACTCGGTCTGTTTTCTCGCGGACGATTTTCGAGCGGAGGTCTTGCGCGTTCCGGCTGCGGTTTTGCGCGCTCTGGGCTTGGGCTCGGGCTCTCCGCCTTCCGCGGCCACCTTTGCGGTGCGGCGGCGCTTCGGTGCCTCGGCATCGCCCGCCGCCGGCTCGGCCGTCTTGCGCGTGCGCCGGCGTGGTGCCGGCAACGCGGGGACGTCGGCACCCGCCTCGATCGGGGCGGGCGACGCCGGCTCGGCAGCTGCGCGGCGACGGCGGCTGGGACGCGTCGTTCGAGGCGATTCGGCCGGCGCGGTCAGGCTTGGCGGTGGAGCTTCGAGCGCCGGCGGGTGCACCCGTGACTGCGGTACGGTTGCGATGGCTCTTGACGGCTCGCGCGGTGCGGTCTCGCCGGTCGGATAGGCAGCCCCGCCCCCATCGACACGGAAGATATGACGGTCCGGAACGACCGCCGATCCGTCCTGGCCTTGCGTCATCCCTTCCATCGGGCCGTGCCCGCGTCCGCGTCCGCGGCGGCGGCGGCGGCGGCGCCGGCGGCGGCCGCCGAATCCGGTCTCCTCACCCTCGGCGCCGGTTCGCGGCGCCGGCAGGTCGGCCTCAACCGTCTCCGCGCCGGGCGTTTCGGGGGCTCCGTAGGTTTGCAAGATCTGATCGATCGAGTGCCGTGCCCGGCGGCGACGGCGGCGACGGCGGCGGCCGGGCTCCTCACCTTCGGCCGCGGCGAAGGGAGCAGCCTCGGCGGCACCGGCCACGTTTGCAGCGTCCGCGCGCGCGTCGAGTAAGGCGGCCGGCGTGCGGAAGGCGTCCGTCGTTTCCGCCGCGGCTTCGCTCTCGGCTTCTTCCGCGGTGGAAATTCCGATCGCGGCACGGGCGACGAGACCTTGTGCGGCCTCCTCCGCCAGCTGCCGCAGCTCTTCGGCCTGCTCCGTGGGCGTAAGCGGCTTGCGGCGCCCGCGGCCGCCGCGGCGGCGGCGCTTTCGCGCCGTCTCGTCGGCACCGACGGGTGTGCGCAGCTCGGCGAGAATCTCGGTTTCGTTCTCGTCGATGTCCAGAACGCGAATCTTCATGGTTTGACCGACCGCGCCGGCCGCGTTTTCCACCTCGACGAGCCGTCCGTCCACGACGGCCAGCCCGGACGCCGGATTCGGCAGACCCGCTGCGATAATGTCCACCTCGACTTCGTCGCCGACGCGCACGGTGAGCGGCGGCTTCTTGATCTCGCCGTCACTGACGATGCGCAGCCGTTCGGGATTCAGCGCGGGGTCGACTCGGACGTCGATCGAGGTGCCGAGCTCTTGGGAGAGGTCGCGCAGCTCCTCTTCGTACCAGAATTCCATTTGTGCCGCGACGCTCGGCGGCGAGATGACCGCGATCGGCTTCCCATTCGCGCCGGCTGCGGCGTGCCGATGCTCGCGCAGCTTGCGAAAGGCGTCGATGGTCACCGTTTCGGGCGACATGACGCTGCCGATGCCGTTGCAGGTCGGGCACGTCGAACGTAACTGCTGCGCCAAATCTTTGCCGACGCGCTTGCGGGTGAACTCGAGCAGGCCGAGCGCCGAGAACGACTGGATCGTGGAGCGCGTGCGATCGCGGCGCAAACCCTTTTCGAGCATCTCGATGACCTGATTGCGGCTCGACTCGCGCCGCATGTCGATGAAATCGCAGACGATGATTCCGCCGATGTCGCGCAGCCGGACTTGCCGCGCAATCTCCGTCGCCGCCTCGAGATTCGTCTTGAGAATCGTATCTTCGAGGTTTTTGCCGCCCGTGAACTTGCCGCTGTTCACGTCGATCACGGTAAACGCTTCCGTCGACTCGATCACGAGCGAGCCACCCGAGGGAAGATTTACCTTCGGACGCATGAGCTTCGAGACTTCGTCGTCGACGTGGAAATCGGAAAAGAGCTTCTTCCCACCCGGGTAGGGCTCGATACGATCGAGATATTGCGGCCCCAGCAATCGCATGAAATCGCGAATCTTCTCGGTCTCGCCGGGGTCATCCACGAAGACGCGTCCGACGTCGACGGTGATGAAATCACGCGCCGCTTTGAAGATCAGGTTCATGTCTTTGTGCAGCAGCGACGGTGAGGGCGCGCGATTGTACTGCTCGACGATGCCGTGCCACATCCGCAGGAGCACGCCCAAATCGGCGATCAGCTCCGCATCGGAGACGCCCGCGGCGGCGGTGCGCACGACCGTTGCCATTCCTTCGGGACGGATGCGCTGGACGATCTTACGCAGCCGCTCGCGCTCGCCGGCATTTTCGATCTTGCGTGAGACCCCGCTATACTTGCCCGTGGGCATCAAGATCAAGTAACGGCCCGGCAGCGAGATATTGGTCGAGACGCGCGCGCCCTTGAGACCGCGCGGCTCCTTCACGACCTGTACGAGAACGTCGTCACCGCGGCTGACCTTCTCGTTGATCGTAAAGCCGCTGCGGCCTTGCGTAACTTCGACGTCACCGATGTTCAGCGGCTGCTTGTTGATGTCGTCGACATAGAGAAACGCATTGCGGCCGAGGCCGATGTCGACGAAGCTGGCTCCCATTCCGGGAAGGACGTTTTGGACTTTCCCTTTGTAGATGGAGCCTATGATTTTTTCTTCACGCTCGACGTAGAACTCGACGAGCTTTTCATCCTCGAGGATCGCGACGCGGTTCTCCCACGGATCGCTCGAGATTAGGATATCGGTTGGCAAGGGGTACGGGGCCTTTCGTGGATGGGTTAGTGCCCATCCGGACCGAGCGCGTCGCCCCGGCGCGTGCGGACCTCTCTATCGGAGGTCATCGGGAACGCGCGAGCGAGAGTCGCGCTGCTTTAGAAAATTCTTTCGGCGGCGGGCTACAGACCAGCCACGACCGCGCGAGCACCACATTCCTTAACCCGCCGAAGGCCTCCTTTGCTGCGCCCATGCCCCCCGGCCGAGGGCCGAAGGAGCGACCGCTCGAACGTCGTCGTTCGTCCGTGGGGTGGAGGGAAGGCCTATAGTGCCGGGTGCTAAGATCGTTTGGGTGGGTGGCCGGGATCCGGACCGCGAGACCTTAGCCGCCCTCATCAAATCGACTCCTCTCGGCGAGCTGTCGCACGCGGGCGTCCCAGAGGCGCTGGAGATGCTGCAGAAGCGCGCCCTGGACATCTTGCTCGTCGACGTGTCCCAGGCCGGGGCCGACGTGCTCAAGCTGCTGCAAGCGGCGGCGCCCTCGAACGGAACGCCCTTCCGCGTTCCGGTCATCGTGACGGCTCCCGCGACCGCGGCCGATCGCGTGCAAGCGTGCCTGGCACGGGGCGCCGAGGAATACATCACGACGCCGATCGACTCGAAGAACCCGCTGCTCGTCACGCGCCGGCTGGAGCTCGTCCTCTCACGCAAGCGCCAGCCCGAGTTCTCGGTGCAAAGCAGATCGAACGACCCCGACGAGACCGCGGTGCTGCAGCTCGTCACCGACGCGTCGGCGCGGTTCGTTCCGCGCGAGTTCCTCGAAAATCTCGAGCGGAAGACCATCGCCGAAGTACGGCTAGGCGATCACGTGCAGCGCGACATGACGGTGCTCTTCACCGACATTCGCGATTTTACGGCGCTCTCGGAGCAGCTCACCCCGCAGCAGAACTTCAATTTTCTCAATTCTTATCTCAAGCACGTCACGCCCATCATCCGCAACCACCATGGCTTCATCGACAAGTACATCGGCGACGCGGTCATGGCGCTCTTTCCGCGCAAAGCATCGGATGCGGTCGACGCATCGCTCGAAGTGCTCAACCAAGTCAACCGCTACAATGCGGGACGCCGCCGAGCCGGTTACGTTCCGATTCAAATCGGCATCGGCATGCATCGCGGCGATCTGATCCTCGGAACGGTCGGCGAGGGCAACCGGATGCAGACGACGGTAATCGCCGACGCCGTCAACGTCGCGTCGCGCATCGAAGGATTGACGAAGACGTTCGGCGTGCCGCTGCTGCTCAGCAAGCCCGTCGTCGACGCGCTGGACGACAAGCAGAAATTCAAGCTGCGCCACCTCGGTGCGGTCAAAGCCAAAGGCAAAAAGCGCAGCGTCGAAGTCTACGAGTGTTTCAATACGGATCCGCAGGAGCTGCGCGAGCACAAGGAGGCCACCGCGGAGCAGTTCGAGGCTGCCATGAACGAATTCCGCAAAGGCATGTTTCTTTCAGCCGGCAAGGTGTTCTCACGTATCGCCGAGCTGAACAAAGACGACACCGTCGCCGCCTACTATCGCGATCGCTGCACGCTGACGGTCGTCAGCGGGCGCAAAGGTGAGTGGGACGGCGCCGAATCGATCGAGGTCAAGTAAGTTCGAGGCTAGCGCAGGACCGCGCGACCGGTGACGGGCTTGCGACCGATCCGCGGGCGCTCGGGCTCGCCGGGCGCTTCGAAGATCAACTTGTCGCGCTGCATCGCGATATTCAGCAAAATGCCGACGGCGGCGTAGTCGGTGAGAATCGCCGAGCCGCCGTACGACATGAACGGCAGCGGAATGCCGGTAATCGGCATGATGCCGATCGTCATCCCGACGTTGACGAGAATGTGAAAGAAGATCATCGCGACGAGGCCGCCGGCGAGTAGGAATCCGAAACGGTCGCGCGCCGCATACATGGCGCGCACGCCTTCGATGAGGACGATCGTGTAGAGGCCTAGCAGCACGATGGCGCCTATGAATCCCAGCTCTTCGCCGAGCACCGTGAAGATGAAGTCGGTCGAATGCTCCGGCACGAAATTCAGCTGGGTCTGCGTGCCGTGGTAGAGGCCTTTGCCGAAAAGCCCACCGTTGCCGACGGCGATCTTCGACTGATTGAGGCTATAGCCCGAGCCTCGCGGATCGAGCTTGGGATCCAGAAAGACCAACAGCCGCGCTTTCTGGAACGGCTTGAGAATCTTGTCGCTCCCGATGACGTACGTCGCAGCGACCGCGCCCGTCACGATATAGATGAGAAAATCGAAGAGATTGGCGACGCCGAAATACAACTGTGCGGTGAGAATCGCAACCAGCACGAGGGTCGTGCCCAGATCGGGTTGCTTGAGCACGAGCAGTGCGGGAACTGCAACGGCCAAAAGCGGAAGCCCCAGGTCCTGAATGCGCGCATAGGCTCCGCGAGCCAAAAGCGCAGCGATCGCGATCGCAACGATGAGCTTGGCCGGCTCCGAGGGTTGAAATTGAAACGGCCCCAGTGCGATCCAACGAATCGCGCCGTGCGAGCCGTTGCCTTTCACCAAAATGAACGCAAGCGACAGCAACATCACGACGTAGAGCGGCAGCGCGAGTCGCTGCAAGCGGCGATAATCGAAGAAGGCAAAGCCGGCCATCAGGCCGATGCCGCCGAGCGCGTACGCGAATTGCCTTTTCGTTTCGCTCACTGCTGCCGCGCTGTGCGACGTCGCCGAATGAATGCAAACGATGCCGAGCAGCGTGATGAGCACGCACGCAATTGCGAGGGGCCATTCAAACGAACGGTACCAGGGCCGGTCCACGGCTTCTCCCTACCAGAAAACCGTGGACCGACCCTCGGGGAGCGACCAACCCGCCGCAGTCCCGGCCCGCCTTGCGGCGGCGTCAGCGGGGGCGGTGATCGCTATTGCGCCGGAGCGGTTTGGGACGCTCCGGACGCTTTTCGACGCCGCCGCTTGCGCGGGCGGCGTCCATAGTTGTCACTGCGGCCGTTCGGGGAGACCGCTTCCAGGATGCTCGTTTCCTCTGCTGACGAGCAAGCCTCGGCTGCATCGGCAGCAGGTTCGGGCTGCGGCTCTCGCGCGCGCATCGCAAGGATCGGAATGCTGGCGAGCATCGCGATACCCGCTTCCTTGTGCTCGAAGCTCACGTCGCTGTGTGCCTCGTCGACCTCGACGTAGCGCGAGATGACATCCAGCAAATCGCGGCGCAACGCTTCGATGACGTCCGGTGCGAGTGCCAAGTGATCCGATAAGAGCACGAGGCGCAAACGATCCTTTGCGACCGAGCTCGAGGTCTCGCCGCCGAAAAGTTTGCGAAACCACTGCACGACCTGCTCCACCATTAGCGGCGACCTCCAAAGAGCGAACCGAGTTTTTCGAGGAAACCGGCCGGCTCGTCGGGCGCCGCCGGCGCGGGAACGTCCTCTCCTGCGATACGCGCCGCAATGGCACGATACGCTGCGCCGATCGGAGCGTTTTCGTCGAGCGCAACGGGCTCACCGCGATTGGTCGCGACGATCACGTCGGGGGCGTCGCCGAGCACGCCGAGCAACGGGAGGCGTAAGATCGAGTTGACGTCGTCCACCGAGAGCATCTTGCCTTTGCGCACGAGCGCCGGACGAATGCGGTTGACGACGAGCTTCACGTCGACGCGATTACCGAGCAATCCGACCACGCGGTCGACGTCGCGCACGGCGGCGACTTCCGGCGTGCAGACGACGATTGCTTCGTCGGCGCCGGCTATCGCGTTCTTGAAGCCCATTTCGATGCCGGCCGGCGAGTCGACGATCACGTAATCGTACGCTTCGCGCAAGCGCTCGATCAGCGCTTGCACGGCTGCAGTCTCGACATCGTCTTTTTCGCGATTCTGGGCCGCAGCAAGCAGCCACAGCGTCGGAACGCGCTTGTCGCGGATCAGCGCGTCGTCGAGCTCGGCGCGTCCTTCCAGAACGTCGAGCAGATGATACCGCACGCGGCTTTCCAGACCCAAGACGAGATCGAGATTGCGCAATCCCACGTCGGCGTCGATCAGCACGACGCGAGCGCCGCGCGCTGCCAGCGCGATGCCGACGTTCGCGGTCGTCGTGGTTTTTCCGACGCCGCCCTTGCCGCTCGTCACGACGATCGCGCGACCGCGGGTCTTGGGCTGCGAGTCGGCCTGCGCTGCGGGCGCCTGCGGCGCTTCGGGCAGAGGCGCCGCCTCGACCGATTCCGCCGCGAGTCTCTGCGTCTCCATGCGTGCTCCCTATCCGGCGCGAAGCGCCTCGAAAAGGCGGCTGAAGAATCCGCCGCCGCCGAGCTGCGTAAAGGGAATGATCTCGCCTTCGAGCCGGCGCGCGATTTTGATGTAGATGGCACCCAGCCGCTGCGTCGGATCGAGGACCAGCGGGATGCCGCGATTGGTGGTGTCGATGACTTCCGGATCGTCGGGAACGATGCCGAGCAGCTCGGCGGAGAGGATGTCGCACACGTCGTCGACCGACATCATCTCGCCGGCGCGCACCATCTCGGGACGCACGCGGTTGACGATCAAGCGCATCGGCAGCTTGCGGTCTTGCAGCTTCGCGATGACACGATCGGCGTCGCGAATCGCGCTGACCTCGGGCGTCGTCACCACGATCGCCTCGGCCGCGCCGGCAACGGCGTTGCGAAAGCCGTGTTCGATCCCCGCCGGCGAATCGATGATGACGTAATCGCACATCTCGGCCAGGCCGCGAACGATCCCGGCAAACTGCTCTTCGCTCACCGCCGTCTTGTCGCGGGTCTGGGCGGCCGGTAAGATGGCAAGATTCTCGCCGAAACGCTTGTCGCGAACGAGCGCCTGCCGAAGCTGACAGCGGCCTTCGACGACCTCGACGAGGTCGAACACGATCCGCTTCTCGACGCCGAGCACGAGATCGAGATTTCGCAGGCCGATATCGGCGTCCACGAGGATGACGCGCTTGCCGCCCTGCGCCAACGCGGCGCCGAGGTTCGCAGTCGTCGTCGTCTTTCCGACGCCGCCTTTTCCGCTGGTGACGACGATCCGCCGTGCTTTCATAGATTCTCCGCTCTCGATCTGACGTGAGGAATGTCGCCTGCCGCGACGATGGTGATGCGATCGCCGTCCAAGAACGCTTCCTCCGGGACAAGGAGGCCGGTGCGCTCCATTCCGGCGGCGATCGTTGTGGCGATGCGCAGCTGCGTCGGCTCGAGCGCGAGCGCGTAAACTCGCGCCGAACGATCTCCCTGAGCGCCGGCGTGCGCGACGCCGCGCAACGCGCCGAAGACGAGGATGTCGCCGCCCGCAACCAGCTCGGCGCCGGGGTTCACGTCACCGACGATGACGACGTGGCCGACGTTGGCCAGCGATTGCCCGCCGCGCAACGTCCCGCGATGGTACAGCACGTTCGGCTCCGCCGAGGGCGGCGCAGGCCGCTCGGCGAGCGCGACCAGGGACGCTGCTTCGATCTTCCTGCGAGGTCCTCGGTGCCGGCGTTGCTTGAGGTCGGAGCGCGCGCCGGCGAAATCAGCGACCAGGGATTTCGCGGCGTCGGAGAGCTGCACGCTGCGCTCGGCGGACGGCCGTCCCAATGCTGCAGGCGAGGTCGCCTCTTCGAGAGCGTATGCGCCGTCCCACGCGATCCCCGCACCGCCCAGAGCGATCGCGACGCGCTGCAAATCGTCGGCGCTCGGCGTGCGATCGAAGCTGACGGTCGCTTGAGTGCCGCGATAAAAGCTTGCGCCCTCGCGCAGCCGCGTCAAAAGCTCTTCGTACGCGTCGGCAAACGGCCGGCCTGAAAAGACAATTTCCAGACCGCCGGCTTTCCCGCGGATCATGCCGCGCGTTTGCCGAGCGCGCGCGAGCGCACCCTGCTCTCTTCACAAGGAGTGCACAAGAAAGTCCGCTTATGCACACCGGCTCCACAGGAGCACCTGGGAGAATCCCCGTCGAAGCGGGCCCCTCCAATGCGCCGTATCGTCCCCATCACGCTCATCGTGGCCCTGCTGTGTGCCTACACCCCGGCACAGCCGGTGCTCGCGCTCTCGACTGCAAGCGAGATTCAGCTCGGCCAGCAGGAAGACCGGCAAGTCCAAGAAGCCTACACGATCGTCAAAGACCCGCTGGAGGTCGCCTGGGCAAACGAGGTCGCGCACAAGCTCTGGGCGCAAGTCGCGCGCAAGGACGTCCCGTACTCGATCAAGATCCTCGACGTCCCGGACATCAATGCGTTCTCGACGCTGGGCGGCTTCGTATACATCGACGAGGGCACGCTGGACTTCGTGCAGTCCGACGACGAGCTGGCCGCCGTGATCGGGCACGAGACCGGTCACATCGAGCGCCGCCACGCCGTCATGTTCGCCAACAAGGCGCAGATCGCGAACATCATCTTCGGCATCGCGTCGCTGTTCTCGCCTATCGTGTGGCGCTTCGGACAGATCGCGGAAGCCGGTCTGCTGATGAAGTGGTCTCGCGAAGACGAGAGCCAAGCCGATGCGTACGGCGTGCTGCTCATGACCCGCGCCGGTTACGATCCTTACGCCGCGGTGACGTTCATGGAGCACCTCAACGCGGCGCACAACGAGCACGAGAACATCGTCGACCGCATGTTCGCCGACCATCCGGCAACGCCGGACCGCATCAAGGCGCTCCTGAAAAATCCGAACGTCAACTTCCGGCTGCGTTCGACGCCCCAGCTGCTCGTAACGGCGCTGCACAACGAGCAAGAGGGGCGGTACAGCATCGCCGAGCTCGAGTTTTCGCAAATTCTCAAGGCCGACCCGCATAACCCCGACGCGCTGCTGGGCATGGGGGAGATGCAGCTGGCGCTGGGGCAAAGCTCGAAGAGCCAGCAGACGCTCGCGCAAGTGGCGACGCTCGGTAATGCCGACGCGACCAAGATCGCGCAGATGCACTTGACCGCGTTGCGCGATGCCGTCAAGAAAACGGACTTGCTGCGCGCCGATCTGCAGCCGCTGCGCGATCAATTCGCGTCGGCGCAAGCGGACGAGGCGCAGTCCGTGACGCAATTGGAAACTCGCCGCGAAGGCGGGCGCCAGCAGCTCAAGCTGCTCGATAAACGCATTCAAGGTATCGCCTACAGCTTGCCCTTCGACGTCGGCCAGCTTCAGGCGCGGCCGCATTCGCGCATGGAGGTAGTCGAGAAGAATTTCAACGCGATCTCGCGTTCGCTCGACACGGCGCTGGCCAAAGCGTCCGCGACGATTAGCGGCATCGGTACCCTCGATCCGAAGAAGAGCAAAGAGGGGGGCATGGTGAGGGACGACGCGCAAATCTTCGACGATCTCGGCGCGCCCCTCAAGCTCGCGCAACCGCCGCCGCAAGAGCTCGCGCTCTTTCCGAGCTATCCGCGCATTTTCGCCGAAATGAAGGAAGAGAACGGCGACATGATCCGCGCAGCCGACGCCGCCCGCGGTTCGCTGGCACTCGTCGACGTGGCTCTCGGGCAAGTCGACCAATTCTTCAAGTACCTCGGGCGCGCGCGTCCCGACGCGCTGGGCGACATCAGCCAAATCGATTACAACCAGATGCAGCCGGTGATGACGGCTGCCGTGGAGCAGATGAACAAGGCCGCCGTTGCCGCGTCCCAAGCGGAGCAGCTCTTCGACATGGCGCGGGCGACGCAGCTGGAAACGCGCATCACGATGCTCGGGCTGGGTTTCCCGGACGAGCGGTATGAAACGCTGCGCCGCGCGCTCGCCGTGCGCTGGCCGAACGCGGAGGTCAGCTACGACGATATGGTGGCGAACGATCTCACGCCGGGTGAAAGCGCCGCGGCGACGATCGTCGCGGCCGATACGGATACGACCCCGATGGCGATCGTGCGCGAGGCCAAAGCGGAGAATCGTTCCATCGTGGACGTCGCGAACGCACGTGGCATGCGCGCCAAGGCGCTCGAGATCTTTCTGGGATTGATCTACCTCGACTATGTGGACGACCCCGCGAAGGAAGCCTCGGGGCAGCCGGCCTGACCGAAACTCTGCGGCGGCGCACGGGGTAAACTGTACGGCGATGAGATCGTCCGTTCTCGGTACTGCAGACCTGCTCCGCCGCGTGCGAGGCGGAGTCGATTTTGGCGCGATACACGCGGAGGTCAAGCGGCCCTTCCGGATCTTTTTGTGCGGCGATCTCTCGCTCATCGCCGAAATGCGCTCGACGTTGCTTTCGGGCGGCGACGGCGTCCTCGCCGATGCCTCCGCGACGCTCGAGACGCTCTATCCGGGCCGGCCGATCCTGACGACGGCAGATGCCAAGGCAGTCGTCTTTCTGGGACGGCCCGGCGACCATGAAGGCGCAGATTTTGCGTCGTTGCTTGCGCTCAAACTGCCGATCTTCTCGCTGCTCGTGCATCCGAGCGTGACGCCGTCCGCACCGGTGAATGCCCCGGAGAGCGGCAAAATCGGCGAATACGCCGTGACGTCGCTTGCGATACCCGCGCTGCGCGCGAGCTTCTTCCCTCACTTGGTGCAAACGTGCAGCGGCGCGGAAGTCGCAGTCGCACGGCGGCTGCCGGTGCTGCGCGAATTCTGCGCCGGCAAATTGACGCGCGATTGCGCCAAGCGCGCCCTGACGGTCGCGGCCGCCAGCGCCGTGCTCGACCACGTCCCGTTGGCAGGACTCGTGATCGGACCGATTGCCTCAGCCGGAGATATGGTGGCGATCACGGGTTTGCAGATGGCGCTCGTGCTGCAAGTCGGTGCGTGCTATGGGCGCGACCCGGATCTGCAGCGTCTTTGGGAGCTCCTGCCGGTCGTCGGCGGCGGCTTTGGCTGGCGCGCGCTCTCGCGCGAGCTTTCGGGCTTCATCCCCGTGGCGGGCATCGCGATCAAAGGCGCGATCGCGTACGCCGGAACGATCGTCGTCGGGGAAGGCGTCACGTTTTTCTACGAGCACGGCCGTCAAATGAGCGCGACCGACGCATCGCAGCTCTACGAGGAGGCCAAAGCTTCGGCAATGATGCTTGCGCGCGACATCGTCGCGCGCATCCGAGGCAAGAAGAGCTAGTACACGGGGGATCCCCTCATGCGATCTTCTCGGCAGCGGGTTGCGGCGCGGCTCGCGTGACGGCGGACGCGAGCAACGTCTTGTAGCCGACGCTCGGGAAGAGCACCGTCACCAAGTCCTTCTCGGCACGTTCCACGGTGCCTTGCCCGAATTTGGCGTGAAGAATCAGATCGCCGATGCGAAAGCCGTTCGTCCCGGCCGCGGCGGCGGCTTCCGGCAGCAGCGTGGCTGCGGATCGCCGCTGCAGTTCGCGCCGGCAGTTGTCGCATGCGCCGCACAGCGCGCGATCGTACTCCTCACCGAAGTAGTTCAAAATGAATTTGCGCCGGCACGACCCTGATTCGGCGTACTGAAGCATCATCGCCAGCCGGCTCTGGTCGTAAGCCTTCTTCGTTTCGTAATTTGCCAGATCCAATACTCGCGGTCCGCCCTTGGACGACGGCAGCATGTAGCGCGAACGAATCGTCGTCGAGATATAGCCGCTCTTTTTGAGGAGCGCCAGAATCACTTTGAGCTTGGTCAGGGGCAGCTGGGAAATCTTTCGCAGATCGGTAAGCGAAACGCCGCCTTCCTGCTCGCCGAAGACGGTGAGCGTGCCGTAGACTTTTTGAACCTCCTCGATGTCCGGGTACTTGCCGGTCAGGAAATAGTTCTGCACGCGCGTATCGCTCATGCGATAGAGCAGTATGCAGCGCGCCGGCTTTCCGTCGCGGCCGGCCCGCCCGGCTTCCTGCGTATAGGCTTCAACCGATCCCGGCAAATCGTAGTGGACCACGAACCGGATATTCGCCTTGTCGATTCCGAGACCGAAGGCGTTGGTCGCCACGACGGCTCGTATCTCCTCGGCCTGGAACAGATTGTGTACCGCGACTCGGTCGTGCTTCTGCAACTTCGAATGATAGACTGCGCACGGCAACTGCAAATGCTCGACGAGATGTTTCTGCACGTCCAGCGCGTTCTTGATCGTCGCCGTGTATATGATACCGGTTCCCTCGAGGCCATTTTTGAAGAGATCGCGCAAGATCCGCAACTTCGCGCTTTCCGACTCGGCGCGTAACACTTCGTAGCACAGGTTGGGCCGATCGAAGCCTTTGACGATGGTTTTCGTTCCGGGGATTCCAAGCTGCGTGAGAATGTCGTCGCGCACCGCCGGCGTCGCGGTGGCCGTCAGCGCCAGGACCGTCGGGCGGCGCAGCTCGGTGATGATATGCCCCAAGCCGAGATACGCCGGCCGGAAATCGTGGCCCCATTGGCTGATGCAGTGCGCTTCGTCGACCACGAAAAGCGGCACCCGAATGCCCTTGAGTATCTCGATGAAGGAATCGTCTTCGAGCTTCTCCGGCGTTACGAAGACGATCTTGATTTCACCGCGCGCAACGCGACCGATCGCGGCCGCTTCTTGATCTTCGGAAAGCGTCGAGTTCAGAGCAACGACCTCGTGCACGCCGCGCTCGCGCAGCATATCCAGCTGGTCTTTCATCAATGCGATCAGCGGGCTGACGACGACCGTCGTGCCATCCAGCAGCAAAGCGGGCAGTTGATAGCACAAACTCTTGCCTGCACCCGTTGCAAGGATCGCGAGCGTATCTTTGCCGGCCATGACGCGCGAAATGACGTCTTCTTGGCCCGGATGGAATCTCGTGAACCCGAACTTCTCTCGTAGCGCCGTCTCTAAATTCAACGCGCCTCCCGACAACAAACCCGGCGCGGCGATACCGCCGTGCTAGGCTCGTCGTACCCATGAACAAGCTGAGCGAAACCATTACGAGGCCGCCGAAAATAGCACGGATACGGCGATGGTGACGAGCGCCCCTCAGGCCCCGCGAAGGGCGGGGGTACGGAACCGAGGGCGAAGCGCCTTCGAACCGGAACACCGGATCCGTGTCACTTTATCGAACCTGGCGTCCGCGCACGTTTGCGGAGCTGGTCGGGCAGGATGCGGTCGTGAAGACTCTGACGACCGCGCTCGAAACCGGTCGCTTGGCTCACGCCTATCTCTTCTCGGGGCCGCGCGGCTCCGGCAAGACGTCCGCGGCGAAGATTCTCGCCCGCTGCATCGATTGCGTGCGCGGGCCGACGGCGACGCCTGACAATACGTGCGAAAATTGCCGTGCGATCCTCGACGGCACCGCGCTCGACGTCCTCGAGATCGACGCCGCGAGCAACCGCGGCATCGATGAAATTCGCGCTCTCCGCGATGCCGTGAAGTTTGCGCCGGCGACGATGCGCCGTAAAGTCTATATCATCGATGAAGCGCACATGATCACGCCGGCGGGTGCGAACGCGTTTCTCAAGACGCTCGAAGAGCCGCCCGAGCACGCGGTGTTCATCTTGTGCACGACGGCTCCCGAAGCGTTGCCGGCGACGATTCTCTCGCGCTGCCAGCGCTACGCATTTCGACGCATCGCGGTGCCGACGATGATCTCGCGCATGCGCTCGATCGCGGAGGCGGAAGCCATCCAAATCGACGACGCAGCCTTGGGTGCCATCGCGTATCGCGCCGAGGGCGGTTTGCGCGACGCGCTCACGATGCTCGAGCAGGCCGCAGCGTTCGGCGGCGGCCGCGTGGACTTGGCAGCATTCGAGGCAGCCTTCGGATCGACGGGCCGTGAAACGGCGGTGCGGTTGCTGCGGCAGATGCTCGCCGGAGAAACGGTTGCGGCCCTGCGAACGATCGAGAACGCCAGCGACGAGGGCCTCGACATGCAGACCTTGCTGCGCGGCTTGATCGCGGAGCTTCGGCATCTGCTGGTCGCGCGCATCGACCCCGCGCTGCTTTCCCACGATCTTTCCGCCGAAGATGCCGCGGCGGCGGCGCAGCTCGCCGAAGCGACGCCGCAAGCGCGGATCGTGCGCGGCTTGCGATTGACGATCGACGCTCTCGCGGCGTCGCGGCTCTCCGGCAACGCGCGCCTGGAGCTCGAGACCGCGGTCCTGCGCTACATGCTCCAAGGCGAAGATCCCACGCTGGATGCGCTCGCGGCCCGGATTACCGCCCTCGAGCAGCACGAGCCGCCCAAGGCGCAGCCGGCCCCGGCCAAGGCGGCTGCGGCTGCCAAGCCCGCGCTGAAGTCGGCGCGCGCCATGCGGCCGGCCCACGCCGTTCCCGCCGCCGAACCGCGCGAGACCGGCATGCTGACGTTACAGCGGCTCGAGCATCACTGGCCCACGATCGTCGATCGCGTCCGCGAGAGGAAGCCGTCGCTCTCCGGACATCTCGCTCGCGCACGGCTCGTCGCCTTCGACGGCGCGACGCTGACCATCGGGGTGCCCGACGAGACGACGCTGCGCATGCTCGGCGATGCTATGGGCATCGTCGGGCAAACGCTCGCCGACACGGCCGGTCAGCGGCTCGCAATCAAGACCGTCGTCGCCGCCGACAAAGAGCAGGACCGCAACGATGACGGCGACACAGCGGATTTACTGGGTTACGCAGTCAAGAAGCTCAGCTGACCATGAATCAGGCACAGATGCTGGCGCAGATTCGCAAGATGCAAGAGCAGATGGCAAAGGCGCAGGAAGAGCTTGCGAACACCACGGTAACGGGCACCGCCGGCGGTGACGTCGTCACGGTGGAAATGACCGGTGAATTCCGCACGAAATCCGTTCGCGTCAAAAAAGAAGCCATCGATCCGGAAGACCCTGAAACGCTGGAAGATCTCATCGCCGTCGCTTTCAACGATGCGATCGCAAAAGTGCAGGACCTTTCCGGAAAGAAGATGGGCGCGCTCACGGGAGGCTTGCGCATCCCGGGGTTGATGTAGCCGGAGGCAGCGATCGGGAGAAACGGCGTCGCAGGCCCCGTCCAGTCGCTGATCAACGAGTTCAGCAAATTGCCGACGGTCGGCCAGAAAACGGCGGCACGCCTGGTATTTCATCTGCTAAACCGCCCGCGCGCGGACGCACAGAGTTTGGCGGACGCCATCCTTGCGCTCAAGGACCGCGTGCGCTTGTGCTCGATTTGCTTTGCCATCACGGAAGACGACCCGTGCTGGATCTGTAACGATTCCGAGCGCGACGCGACGCTGCTTTGCGTGGTTGCCGAAGCGAAAGACGTCTACGCGCTCGAGCGCACGAGCGCGTACAAAGGCCGCTATCACGTTCTGGGCGGCCTAATCTCGCCGATGGACGGCATCGGGCCCGCGCAGCTGCGGGTCAAGCAGCTGGTAGAGCGCGTCGGCAGCACCAATCCGACAGAAGTCGTGATCGCGACCAACCCTAACGCCGAGGGTGAAGCAACCGCGATCTATCTCTCGCGATTGCTCGCACCGCTGGGCACCAGAGTTACGCGACTCGCCTATGGGCTGCCGATCGGCGGTGATTTGGATTACGCCGATGAAGTGACGCTGGCACGGGCCGTCGAGGGCCGCCGCCCGCTGGCGTGACCGAGCACGGCGGGCTCCGGCTTATTCAGCAAAGGTACAAAATATCGCCGACACGTACGCTGCCGGCTGAGTCGACGTCGCAATAAACGCCCATCGTATTGTTGCGTTGTTGCGCGACGAAGCGCAAAACCGCTGCGTCGCTTTCGCCTGTGCGCTGATCGTACGTCGTCGTCACGCAACGCCCGGTCGCCTTTGTAACCCGTAGGATCGCGCTGCCGATGCGAACGCGCTTTCCGACGAGCTCCCCTTCCGAAATCGGTTGATTGGCGGCGGCGAACAGATTGGGCCTCCAGCGCATTGGATCCAGGCGCCGTCCCAAACCGCGTTCGACTTCCGCAACCCAGCAATCGAGAAGCAACGAGACGGTGCCCGCATCGTAGTACCGTTCGCCCGTTCGAACCTCCAGTTCCACACCGCGCTCTTCGGCGGCATGCCGCGCTTCATCCGTACTGCCGAGCAGATGCAGGCGGTTGTCTTCCTTTCCGCGATACGTGTTGCCGGTACGGGCGTGCTCCGGAGACGCGACGTAGAGCGCCGTACGGCGGTCCCCCGCTAGACCCTCCATGGTGATTTTCACCTCGTCGTGCGCAACGGACCGCAAGCTCTTGACGGGATACGTCCAGATTTTCGATAGCGACGCGAGCTGTGCCCCTACCGCTGTTTCCATAATCCCTGCGACGGAATCCGCAACGCACGATTAAATTTGCTGGATGCATTCTCCCATGCGATCGTTTCGGTCAGCTCGACGAGCGTGTCGTCATCGAAGTGCAGGCGCAGACGCTCGAAAAAGGCGTCGTCGACGTCACGATCGGATAGCGTCATGCGATCGGCATACTCGAGTACGAGCCGCTCGATGTCGTCGAATAGGTCATCGCGCAGCGGCGATTCCACGACGGCCGCCAGCTTCTCGGTAGAGATTCCAAGGTTGCTGCCGACCGCAGCGTTGATGTCCTGTCAAAACGCGCACCGGTTGTGCGCGGCGACTCGCCGGTTGACGAGCGCCCGGAGCACCGGCGGCAGAAGGCCGGAAGAGTCGATGCCGCTCCACATGCCTCGCACGGCGCGAAAAATCGTCGGGCGCCGGGCATAGACGAGGTTTGTGATCAGCGGCGCGCCCCATTGACGCGTTTGAGCCTCGAACACCGCTTTCGCGTAGGTGTCGGCGCCGGCCGGATCGATTCCGGAAATCCGCTGGGTCATCGGACGACTATTAGAGCGCGGCCTTATAGATTCCGGCTGTCGCAGCGGCGGCCCTGGCCCACGAGAAGCGCGCGAGCGCGGCCGGCCGGCGCTCAGCCGCGTTGGCCTCGGCTTGCTGCCGAGCATCCAGGATCGCTGCAATCGCCTGCGACCACGCACCGGCGTCGCCGGGATCGAGAAGCGTCGCGTCATCACCGACGACTTCGACCAGCGACGACGAGCGCGCCGCAAGCACGGGGATACCCGCGCAGAGCGCCTGGGCCGCTGCATAACCGAAGCCTTCGTAACGCGACGGCGCGACGGCGAGCGTGCACGACGCATAGAGCTCGAGAAGGCGCGCAGGCTCGACGTAACCGAGGAACTCGACGCGCTCGGCGACGCCGAGGCGTCGCGCGATTTGCACGCATTCCGTCTGATACGGCGTCGGCGGCCCCGCGCACAGCAATCGTACGTCCGGGAGCGCGCGAAGCGCTTCGATGACGATCGCCGCGTTCTTTCGGGGCTCGACGGTACCCACGCACAACACCGTCTTCGCAGGTTGCGGCATCCGGCTCACGCTTGCAAACATTGGGTCGACCCCCGGATGCACGACGCTCACGCGCTCCGGGTCGACGTCGGTACAGCTCACGAGTTCGTCTCTCGTGAAAGCTGAGTCGACGATGATGCGGCGCGCGCGTTTCCACAGGGCGGCCGAAAACGTGCCGAAATACCAGCGCGCGTATGCCGGTGCGTGCGCCTGCGCGCCGCGCAGCCACGCGACGTCGTGCACCGTGACCACGACGGGCAGCGAACAGACGAGCGGCACCGACCCGCTCGTGCAATGCAGCAGCTGCGCGCCGCTTCGCGCGGCTGCCAGCGGCAGCAAAATCTGATCCCAAACGACGCGCCGGTCGAAACGCCATGGATCGAAGCCGGCGGCTCTGAGCGACATCGGATCGATTCCGGTCTGGGGCAACGCCTCGAGCAGCCCGCGGCAGTACGCGCCGATTCCCGTGGCGGTCCCAACGGTTTGCTGGTTATCGATTGCTATTTTCAGAATCTTACGGAGACCTACGGCGCCGCAGCCGACTCCAAATAGCGCTCCGCGATCAATAGCGCCGCATAATCGTCGATCGGCCGCGGCGGCAGCAACATGCCGCGAGGCACCAATCGTCTCCATCCGCGCGGCGGACAATCTGCAAAATAGCGAGCCCGCGCTCTCAGGGTCGTGTCGCGCTCGTCGACGATGAGCACAGGCACGCCCAATCCGCTCAAGAGCGCGCACAAGCTGCGCGCGTGGGTTCCTCCCCCCATCGCGATTGCGGCAATCGCGTGCCGCGTCAGCAATTGCGAGACGAGCGCCGGTAATGCATCGGTCTCGACGATGCCGAACGCCTCGGGCCGCCGGCCCATGGCGGCAAGCACGGCGTAACCACACTTGCGCGTGCCGGGGTCGACGCCTAGAATCACCGCGCTCCTACCTTTGCCACGGTCACGTGGAACATCATGCCTGCCGTTCCATCGTGAGCATACGTCTCATGCGCGGCCAGCAAGGTGACCCGATACACACCTTTCCCGTGAAGGACCGTCTCCTCGACGTTTTGCACCGTTGACGCGGGAACGACTTGCGGAAACTCCGTGAACGGCCCCGGCATGCCCATCTTGATCGCTTCGATCTGACCGACCGTGATCAAACGCCCCAGATCCGGTACGTTTCCTCCGAGATAATCGAGCGCCGCGATCACCTGATCTTTGGCGAAGATAAAGCGATCCTGCCAGGTCGCGAAAGCAAAGCCGATGCGGTCGCCTTGATACAGGTTCTCCGGGAAAACCGCCAGCAGCAAAATGGGATTGCCGGTGCGCAAATTTCGCTGCACGGCCGGATCGTCGAGCTGCTGCCGCAGCTTCTCCGCAATGAATTTGTCGGTGGAATGATACGGGTAGGGCCGCAGATTGTACGGGTTCTGCGTGAAAACCTGATTGGCGACGTTGACGGTATCGTCAAAATATGTGGCGAGCTGCTGCAGCTGGTGCTGTCGCGAATCGCCGGGATGCAATATCAGAAACTTATATTGCAGCGGGGTGTTCTTCGGAATGACGAGCTCGCCGTTGCGCGTTTTGTCTTCCAGCGCCTGCGCTTGGGCTTGCAGCTGCTGAATGCGCGCCGTCAACGAATCGATGCGGAAGAACGCATCCTGCACCTGATGCGAGCTGCCGATTGCGATGCCCGTCACGCCGAGCGCGATCAGCATGCCCGTACCGACTGCGACGATCGTCGACGTGTACCTCGGACGCAAGCCGAAAAGCGTGAGCCGCCTGCGGCCCACTTGGTGCCCGACGCGATCGCCGATATATGCGATAAGGCCCGCCACGATCATAATGATCACGACGGTCAGCAGACCGCGAAGAAATTCCATCACCTAAAAGGTGCTCCACTGCGTGCTCTGAGGAGGCCTCGTAAGAGCGCCGGGACCTTTGTGTCGATTCACGATCTCGCTAGCCCGCACCAAAGGAGGCACGGCGCAATAGCACCAAGCCGAAGGCGAAGAATACGATGTTCGGAAGCCATGCCATGATGCCGGCGAGACTTTCGGTCTGAGCACCCACCGAGTTGGAAATCGTCATCACCACGTAGTACGCGAAGACGATCGCCACGGCTAGGCCGAACCCGACGCTCGTGCCGCCGCCTCGCACGCGGCGTATTCCAAACGGCACGGCCAGCAATGAAAACACCAAGCAGGCGAAGGGCCGGGCCAGCTGCGACAGGTACTCTTGCACGTATTGACCCAGCTGCGTTCGATTCAATTGACCGCTGCGAATGATTTGCGCAATTTCGGCGCGGCTCATATCTTCCGGTGACGATTTCACACGCTGCAGGACGTTCGTCGGGCCTTCACCGATATCGACGACCAGCGTCTGCTCGCGGCTCTCGATTACGGAGCCATCCGGATTGAAGCGATAGGTGCGCGCGCCGGCAAACGTCCAGGAGGTGTTCGCCTGGGCCTGCGCGCGATTCGCGAAAATGATCGTCTGCGGCGTGCCGCTCCGATCGTACTGCACGACCGTCACGTTGAGCAGAGAATGCGTCGACACGTCGTACCCGGTCGCCGCGGTGAGCTGGCGCCCACCTCCGGGGAGAGGGGCGTAAACGGTCAGATTCCCACCGGCGAGCGGCGCCCGCTTGATCGTCATCTGCAAGATTTCCGTCGCACGGTCGTTTGCGTACGGGACGACGGTCTGCTCGATATAGAGCGTCAAGAGCGACAGCAGCAAGCCGAAAACGAGCAGTGGAACGGCCACGCGCTCGAGCGAGATTCCGCCAGCCTTCATCGCAACGATCTCGCTCTCGCCCGAGAGCCGCTGCATCGCGAGCAGCACCCCCAGCAAAACAGCCATCGGCACGACGTACGGGATGACCGCGGGAAGCCCCCAGAGGAAGTACTCGATCACCGCCCACAGACTCGCGTGCTCTTCGGTTATGAGGCGGCTGAGCGCAAGCAAGTTCGCTGCCACGAAGATCGAGAGGAAGGCGAAAAACCCGAAGAGCAGCGGTCCGGCCAGCTCGGAAATCATGTACCGGTCCAGCGTCGTGACCCTGAACGTGGGAAGGCGCACTCGCGGCGCAGAGACCGTGCGTGCGATCATCGGCTCCCGGACAGCACGACGTGGTCGAAGGCTGGGTCGGTAACCAACCGTTCGCCATTCGCCGTCTGATTCGTTTTGGTGTTCGTCAAGACCACATCGCCCCGGCAGAGAATCTTTTCATCGCGCGCATCATACGTCAGGGTCGCGCAGCTCAGCGTCTTGCCGTCGTCCGTCTTGGCATGGACGCCACCGGTCATCGTGACGTTTTTATCCTTGTCGCGAGCGACGGCCTTCGGCGAGTCGGCGACGACCGTTCGGCCGCTTCCGGCGTGGAAGACGATGTGCGGCCGGCTGAATGTCGCGACGGCGCCGCCGTCACTCGCGCGATCGTAAACCACCGTTGCGGATTGAATTTCATAGACGATGCGTCCGGCCTTGTTGCGGACGATGTACCGCGCAGGCTCGCGGCGGCTTCCGCGGCTGATCGCGCGGATCGGAGCTCCCGACGGGAACGCTTCTCCCGGCGACCGCGCTGCGGCGGCCGGCGAGGAAGAGGGAGCGGCGGCCGGGGGCTTGGGCGCGCAGCCGGCCAAGGCAGCGAGGGTGGCGGCAATCAGAATCCGGCGCACGAGGGTTCTTCTACTCCGCCGCTCGCCGCGTGGAACGTTCCGCGCCGAGCGTCAATGCGGCCAGGACCGACCACACCATGATCGAGAGCGCGAACGCGTTGAACAGCAGGTCGACGCCGATCGCCAGCAAGCCGGCCAGCACGCACAGAGAGAAACGCCGCGGCGCGGGGGCCGCACCCGCCAGCTCGCCGAGCGCTTCGCGCGAGAACGTAACGATCGTCCAGGCGAACGCCGCCAAACCGACCAGACCCGTCTCGGCGGCGACCGCCAGATAGAGATCGTGGGGATCGAAGGCGATCGGATTGTCCGGTCCGGGGGCGTCCGGCGCGCGGACGAAGGGATAGACGCGATAATAGGCGCCGACCCCCACGCCCGTTAGGGGAAAGAGCGCGATGGTGCGGATACCCGCCCGCCACGCGGCCAGACGGCTTTCGTTTTCCGCGGGATTGTGACGGCGGTCGGCGCCGTACGACAGCGCGATGCCGAGCAGCAATACCGCAGCCACGGCGATGACGGCTCCCCGGCGGCGTGAGAGCGCGGCTGCCAGCGCGACGGCACCGACCGCGAACGACGCCTCCCCCGAGCGCGAGCTCGTCGCCGCAATCGTGACGACCGCGACGATAAAGGCGAACGCCGCCAAGGCGCGACGCGAATACAAACCTTTTCCGGCAAGCAGCGCTCCGCCCGCAACCGCGCAGACGGAGAGCGCGAAGAGTGCCAGCTCGTTGGGGTTTTCAAAGATGCCGATGGCGCGGCCGTGCGCGAACGCAAAGAGCAGTGCGGGTTTGCGCGCAACCATCGCGGCGAGGGCGACGACGCAAAGGACGCTTCCGCTGACCAGCCATGCCGTGACGAACGACGACCAGCCGTCGCCTTCGGCGAAGCGGCGAATGCGGTTGCCCGCCACGGGAATCGCGCAGAAGATGATCGCGGCCGGAACGCCGGCCAGCGGATCGTAGCCGAGCACCGACGCAGCGATCGCCGCGAAGCCGAAGATGAGTCCCGCGCGATAGGCCGGATCCATCGGCTCGCGTGCGCGCAGCGCCGACGCGGCGACCCAAAGAACCAATACCACGAACGCTACCGCGCCCGTTTGGGCGGCACGCGGCGGCACGAGCCCGACCAGCGCCGGATGGGCGGCAAGCGCCGTTACGAGCCATGTCGTGAAAGGCACGCACACGACCAGCGCAATTGCGGGCTTCAACGTGACACCGCCGCTACCGCAGCCGCGATTGCGGCAGCGGCCCCCGGAGGCCCGATGCGCTCCCGTCCGATCCGCGACATCTCCGCGCGGCGCTCTTCGTCGACCAGAAGCGCGTGCAAGGCTTCGGCACCGCGCGCCGGATCGGAAGGCACCAGCTCGAGCGCGCCGCCGAGCAGACGGCGTTGACGCATCCGATACCAATCTTCTTTGCGCTCGCGCTCGGCCAGCGCGACGACCGGCACGCCTGCCGCCGCGGCGGCCTCGTTGGCCGTGCCGGCCTGGCCGACGGCGACGGTGGCACCGCCGAAAACGGCGCCGAGCGCACCGCTCCACGGCCGTGCTCGCGGCTCGAAATTTGCAAGCATGCGCGCGGAATCGATGCCGGGCGCGATCGAGACGACGACTTCCGCGGCGTCGCGATCCGGCAACGCGGCCAGAATCGCAGCGATGCGCGCCCCGTTCTCGTACGCGTCGGCACGGCTTCCCGGAAGGACGACGATACGAATCGCCGCGCTCCATGAAAAGCGTTCGTCGCTGCACGCGAGATCTGCGATGACATTTCCCGGCGACTCTGCCGCAACGCCGCGTTCTTGCAGGAATGCTGCGGTTTGCGCGTCGCGGACGAAGATGCGCCGCGCACCTTGCACCAGCATCAGTTCGAATCTGCCGTACGGCGCCACGTGCACGCTCTTTGCCGTTCCGACGAACACGGTGGGGAGGTTTGCCGCGCGTGCCATGAAGAGGCAGTAGACGTCGCCGACCGCGACGGCGCAGTCGTATTGCGACGCGCTCGAGCGCAGGAAGCGGCGTTGCCGCCGCCACAGCGGCAAGAATCCGGCCACGATGTCTCTGGCAAAAGCGGCGACGTTGCCCATCGCGACCAGACCGCCGCTCGGCATCGCCGCTTGCGGGCCAACGGATGCAAATTCAGGTTCACCCCGTACCGTTCCGACCAAGGGAAAATGATCCGTTTCGGCGGCCGCCGCTTTTCGCGTTTCCGCTGCGATGCGCGCGGCAATTGCGATCTCGCCGTGGCCGTTGGACACGAAGAGCACGCGCATCGCGCCTATGCCGCGAGCAACGGCACGAGCGCGAATCCCGCGAGGCGGAGGCGACTTTCTCGCGACTGCGCCGCGAGCTCGCTGCGAGAGACGAAGCGCCCGTACGGTCCGGCGTGGACAACCGGCACGTCACCGATGCGTTGCGGCTGGGGAGTCGTGTCGTGACTGTGACCGCCGAGCAGCAAGTCGATTCGGGGAACGCGCCGTGCGAGCGAGCGGTCTGACTGCAATCCGAGATGTGAGAGCACGATCAAGGTCTCCTCGTCCCGAAGCGTCGCGGCGAAATCCGCGAGGACGTCGTACGGGTCCAGGAACCGCCATCCGAAAATCCGTTCCCACGGGCTTCCGCAGGGATATTGCGGCACGAGCAAAGCGCAAAATCGCAGCCGATGCATCCGGCCATCGTCGGCCTGCTCGATCGCATAGTCGCGCTTGAACGGCAGCTCACGGCCGCGCAAGTCGATCAGGTTGGAGCACACGAGCGGATGGTGCATCAGCGCGGCGCGGCGACGCACGAACGAGAAAACATAATTGAATTCACGGTTACCTACCGCTTGGAGATCGCAGCCGGCGGCATCCAGCTCCTCGACGATCGGCTCGCGACGGAAGAACACGGTTTGGCTGCCGCGCAGGGAATCGCCGCAGTCCACGTACAAGCCGGGATCGCGTTGGCGCAACCTGCGAATCTGCGGTGCAATTCCGCGGTGGTCGTGCAAATCTGACGTGTGATAGATCCGGATCACGAAGCCGCCGCCACTTGCTCGTACACGAATCCCGCGATCCGTTCCAGCGCGTCGGCAGGCCCCAGGGCGTCGCGCAGACGCGCCAGCGACGCCAGCTGCACGGATGGATCGAGCAGAATCTTCCGCATCTCTTCACGCAAAGCCGATGCGGTTGCGTTCTCTTGCCACAGCTCGGGAATCACCGTGCGCTGCAGAACCAAATTCGGCAAACCGATCCACCGGCCGCCGATGCGCGCGTACATCTTTCGCGCGTAGCGCGCCTGAGCCGTGGACGTGATATAAAACAAGACGGACGGTACGCCGAGCAGCGCGGCCTCGAGCACCGCCGTACCGGAGGCGATCCAAGCGGCATCCGCATCCGCAAGCGCTGCACGCGCGCCGTCGACGATGCGCACGCGCAGACCCGGACGGCGCAGCACATATGACTCGATCTTCGTTCGCAAATCCGGCGTGGCGGCGCCAATCGTAAAGCCGGCATTCGGCCGTTCGAGCACGAGACCGCCGGCTGCGTCCAGGAGCGGCATCATATGCCGCTCGATTTCGGAAACACGGCTGCCGGGGAGCAGCGCGACGGTGCCGCCGTCGGCCGGCGGAGCCGCTCGCGGCGGCCGAGGCGCAATCAAGCTCGCCAGCGGATGTCCGAAGAATTCGACGCGCAACCCCAAGCCTGCGTAAAACTCCCGCTGATGCGCGAAGATCGTCAGGGGCGTCGCCGCGGCGGCGACCATTTTCGCCTGCTCGGGGCGATCGAGCCACGCTCCGGGCGGAATGTAATACACGATCGGCCCGCGGTAACCGGTGCGGCGCAGCTGCCGAGCCAGCCGCAAGTTGAATGCGCCGAAGTCGATCAAGACGATCATGTCGGGAGGGTGCAAGCGCAGCTTCGCGGCCGTTGCCAGCATGATCCAAAGCAGCTTGGGGATTTTGCCGACGGCTTCAATCGGGCCCATCGATGCCCAACCCGTGGTGTCGACGGCCACGTCGAACCCCGCCTCGCGCATTCTTGTGGAGCCGATACCCTGCAGCTCGACCGCTGCAGATGCGGCGCGCCGCCGCAGGGCTTTGCCCAGCTCTATCGCGTGATATTCTCCGGAGGGCTCTCCCGTGGAAAAGAACACGCGCACTCGGGAGGCTCCCCGTCGCTACTTTAAGATGCCGCGCGCAGACTCGGCTTCGACGAAGGCAACGAGATGTCGGCCCGCTTCCGTCTTGACGACCTCCTTGAGCGCCGCCAGCGCCTGCGACGTATTCCGCTCGGAATGATACATGATCTTGTAGCATTCTTTGAGCTCGGAGAGCTCCTCGGCCGCAAAACCGGCACGCCGCAGGCCGACGGAGTTTAGACCATAGACGCGCGCAGGATTGCCTTCTACGAGGAAAAACGGAGGAACGTCGCGCGTGAGTTTCGTCATACCGCCGACGAACGAATAACGTCCGACCCTCACGAACTGGTGCGTGCCGCTGACCCCTCCGAACGTCGCGTGATCTTCCACCACGACGTGGCCGGCAAGCTGCGTCAGGTTGGACATCGTGACGCCGTTCCCGACAATGCAGTTGTGCGCGATGTGCACGTATGCCAAGAGCAGGCAGTCGTCGCCGACGATCGTGCATTCTTCTTCGCCGGTGGCGCGGTGGATTGAAACGTATTCGCGAAGTGTCGTTCGGCTTCCGATCTTCGTGTACGATCGCTCGCCGGCGGATTTGCGATCTTGGGATGGAAAACCGATCGTGCAGAACGGATAGATCGTGGTTTCCTCACCGATCGTCGTGTATCCGTTCACGACGACGTTGGCGAGCAGCTGGCTGCGGGCTCCGATCGTCACGTGTTCGCCGACAAGGCAGAATGGGCCGATCTCGACGTCTTCGCCGATCTGCGCGCTAGGGTGTATCACAGCCGTGGGATGAACGTTGAATGTAATTCGCGTCGTCCTACAAATGAAGAATTGTCGCGTCCAATGCGAAGCGATCGCTCGATACGATCGAAAACATCAGTTCGCCGCTGCACACGAGCGTCTCTTCGACGTGCGCTTGAGCCTCTACCCAGCCCATGTTGCGCTTCGTGCGCAGCATGGTCGTTTCCATCATGAGGCGGTCGCCCGGGACCACGGGACGGCGAAATTTCATCTTGTCGATACCGGTAAGGTAGGGCGTATGTCTCGTGAAATCACCGGATGCAAGGATCATGGAGCCGCCGAGCTGCGCCATAGCCTCGATGATGAACACGCCCGGCATCAACGGATTTCCGGGAAAGTGACCGAGAAAGAACTCCTCGTTCATCGAGAGATTCTTATAGCCGACCGCTTTCTTCATCGGCTCCAGCTCCGTGATGCGATCGATCAGCAGCATCGGATAACGATGCGGCAGCACTGACATGATCTGGCGGATCAGCATGTCGCTCATTGCTCGGTGAGGGCCCGCGACGCACGTTCCGACGCGCGGAGCTCGGCCATGACGGCGGCGTGCAATTTGTGACCGCTCTTCAGCGCAACCACTTCGCACTGCGGATACATCCCGAGCAGAGCAAAGTCGCCGATCATGTCCAGCACCTTATGGCGAACCGGCTCGTCCGGCCAGCGCAGCGGCTGGAGCGGGCCTTCCGGGCCGAAGACGACCGCGTTCTCCAGCGTGCCGCCTTGGGCCAAGCCTCGGGCCAGCAGCTCTTCGACCTCATGCAGATAGCCGAACGTTCGCGCCGGTGCGATTTCTTCGCGATAGAGCGACGGCGTGACCTCGGATTCGAAAAATTGGGTGCCGATCGGCGGCGGATAGACGACCGTGAATTTGATGCGCCATGCCAGCGACGGAAGAATCGCCAGCGTTTTGTCGTCGTCGCGAAAACCCATGGCGCGGTCCGGCCGAAAGACGCGGCGCGGAGATTTCGATGCAGCCAGCCCGACGTCGGCGATGGCGTCCGCGAAGATCTTTGAGCTGCCTTCCATCACCGGAATCTCCCCGCCCTCGACCGCGATCAGCGCGTTGTCGACGCCCATTCCGCGCAACGCCGAGAGGAGATGCTCTACCGTCGATACGGAACCGCCATCGGTCCCGAGGACGGTGGCGCGACTGGTGTCGATGACGTATTCCGCCAGCGCCGGAACGCGCACGCCGCGTTCCAGGCAAAAGACGAGCCCGGTGTCGGGCTCGGCCGGCTCCAAAATGGCACTGGTCTTGCGGCCTGTGTGCAGGCCGGTACCGGCGAAGCTGATCCGTCCACGCAACGTTTGCTGGGCGTTCACTTCTCTCGCTCCAGGGCGTCCACTCGCTCGATCAACTTTGGTACTTTGCGTAAGCTCGCCTGCCAACGCAGCTGTGCGCGGTGATCTTGCGCCGGATCGCCGCTGACGAAAGCGTCGTCCGGCAGGTCCGACCATACCATAGAGTGACCGGCGACGGTTACGCGCGCGCCGATCGTCAGATGGCCTCGAGTCCCAACCATACCGCCGATGCGCGTGCCGTCTCCGACCTTCGTCGACCCGGCTAGTCCCGTCATCGCGGCAATCGCGACGTCATTGCCCACGCGGCAGTTGTGCCCGATTTGCACGAGATTGTCGATCTTCGTCCCGTTGCCGATGCGCGTCGCACCCGTTTGCGCGCGGTCGATGCACGAGTTTGCACCGATCTCGACGTCGTTGCCGAGCACGACGGTACCGATTTGAGGTATCTTCACCCAGCGCTCGCCGCCGCGTACGTAACCAAAGCCGTCGCTGCCGACGATCGCGCCGGCGTGTAGGACCAATCTGTCACCTGCCACGCAACGGTCCGAGAAAACGGCACGCGGATGCAAGAGCGCATCGTCTCCGATTCGCGCGTCCGCACCTACGACGCATCCCGCTCCGAGCGTGGCGCGCGCACCGATTCGTGCGCGCGGACCGATGACCACCATGGGACCGACGATCGCATCCGGGCCCAACGTCGCCGTCGGATCGATCGCCGCGCTTGCATGGACGTGCGTTCCGCGAGTCCGTTCGGGCTGATACGAAGCCAGCAACGTCGCGAGCGCCGCACGTGCCGAATCCACGACGACGAGCGGCTTGCCGATCTGCGAAGCGCATTCGCGCACGGCCGTTTCTTCGGTCAGAACGGCTTCGGCCTTGGAGCGCAACGCCGCCTGCAAGTAACGCGCGTCTGTGGCAAACGTCAATTCACCCTCGTGCGCTTCGTCGATTGCCGCCACGCCGATGATACGAACGTCGAGGTCTCCGACAACGCGACCGCCAAGCAGCGCCGCGATCTCGCCGAGCGTCCCAAAATCGCGTCCCGCGACCTCGGGTTCGCCCTGCGTCACGGGCTCGGAGTCGCCTTCTCTTGGATGTGCAGGATCTTCTCGACGTCCGACGTCACGTCGGTGCCGCCGTAGCCGACGCCTTGCCGTGTGAAGACCATTTTGAAGTTACGCTTCTGTGCGACTTGCGTGGCGGCGTTGGTTATGTCGGTCGTTATCTCGCGTTGATACTGCGCAAAGCGCTGCTGAAGCTCGGCACGCTGCCGCTCCTTTTGGGATTCCGGTTCTTTGGACGTTTCGATGGCAAAGGCATCAGCCTGAATTTGATTGTTGTAATTCTCGAACTTCGGCCAGTTCGCCATAATCCGTGAGAGGTCGACGATGCCGATCTCGCTTTTGGAGCGGCCGACACCGCATCCGCTGGACCCCAGAACGGCCATGCCTACGGCCAGCGCCGTCATAACGCCGTACTTTTTCACTCGTGCAAACTCTCGATCTCTTTCTTCGCCGGCTCGGTTAAATCGATGCCCTGGCCGTCCCCTGCAACCTCCGAAAGAACCGTCGTGACTCCTTTTTCTTGGGCGACGATCCGTACCTCGCGGTTGATCTGATCGACGATTTGCTGGTAGAGCTTGTCGTGCTCGCTTTGCAGCGAGGCCAGCTCCTTTTGCAGGCTCGCCGAGGACGCAACGTCGATTCCATGCAGCTCGTTGTAGCGCTGCTGCAATTCGTCGCGCGTCTTCTTGAATTGCTCGATCGTCGCCTGAGCGTCGCGCGAGAACCGGTCTTGATACTCTTTATGAAGCGCCTCCAGCCGCGCCTTGAGATCGGGGGGCAGATTGACGGCGGCCACCGGCGGCCCCGGCACCGAGGACGGCGCCGCGGCCCCGCGACCGGCCGCCGCCATCTTTTGCTGCGTTTCGGCCCGAATCTTCGCGACGCCGGCATCGACCTCACGTTGGCCCTGCGCGCGCAACTGCGAGCGAAGCTGCGCGAGAGCCTGCTGGTCTCGAGCGTGCATCGCCGTGACTTGATCGGCTTCCGACCGATCCAGCGCGTCAAGCTGCTGGCGTACTTGCTGTCGCGCCGAGTTGTCCAGGGCGAGGTTCGACAACCGCGTTCGCAGCTCGAGTCGCTGTGGCGCATCCTTTGTGGCAAGCGAGAGGGCAAACTCCGACTCTTTGGATTGCAGCTCGTTCGCTTTGGCTTGATATTGGCGATCGAGCCGTTGCGAGACGGCCTTCTGATATGCAACGACCTGGGCGCGCGCCTGGGCGTCCAGGGTCTTCGCGTAAGCCTGAAGGTTGCGGCTCATCTGCGCGCTGACGCCGGAGGCTTGCTGCTGCGCCGTCGCACCGACGTCCGCGGCCAGCGGCTTGCCGGAACCGGCACGCCCGGCGGCGGCGAGCGCCGCGTCGATCGCCGCGTTTTCTTCGCGCTGATACTCGACTTGCTTTTGCGCCAAGATCTGCTTCGTCCGCGCCGTCGCTTCGTCGAGTTCTTTTTGGAGCTCGGCATCCTGTTTGGAAAGATCCGAGCCGGTCTGCCCGACGGCGGGGCCGAGCGAACGCAAGCTCAATGCGTCGATGCTCAGCTCGATTTGATGCAGCTGACCGTAGAGCGGATGCGCCTTGATGAGCTGCTGCATCCGAACGAAGCCGACGCGACCGCTGCCGCCGGGCGTCGGCTGCGCGGCCTGCTGCTGAGCCGGTTTCGCGCAACCGGCTATGGCTACGAGAGCGAAAACGAGGAACAGCCGTGCCGGTGTAGTCGTCGTTATCCCTTCTTGAGGGCGGCAACGACATCGGACGTCACGTCCGTGCCGCCGTAAATCAAGTTGCTGCGATCGATGACCAGCAAGAGGCCTCGCTTCTTTGCTACGGATTCGATCGCGGACCGCGTTTGATCGACGAGCGGTTGCACGAGCTCTTTTCTCTTGTCGTCGATGGCCTTTTGGTAATCGGCGTAAATTTTGTTGCGATCCGCGTCGGTCTTGGCCGAGCGCAGCTTGTCCTGCGCGGCCTTGCGCTGCTCTTCACCGAACTGCACGAACTGCGCCTGTGCCTTCTTGAACTGGTCGAGCTGATCGATCTGATTTTGGTCCACCCATCCGACGGTCGACGGCGGAGGCGTGTTCACCGGCGGAACCGGTGCGCCCGGGCTCTCGAGCAGATCGATGACGTTTTGCGTAATGTCTTGCCCACCGACGATCACGATCCGTTTGTCGACGACGACGGAGAGCGATTTACTTGAAGCGACGGAGGCCACTGCCGTTTGCGCCGCCGCGAAGAGCGGACCGAACAGCTCGCGCTGGCGCTGGGCCAGCCGGCTTTGGAACTCGGCCGCGAGCTTTTGCTGATCTTGCTGCGAGTGTACGTTCTTCTCGCGTGTCTGGAACTCACGCTGCAGCTGGTCGCGGAACGCGACAAACTTCTTATTCGCGGCGCGGAATGACGGAACGTTGGCCAGCGCGTTTTGGTCGAGGTATCCGATGCCCGTGATTCCCGCAGCGAGAACGTGCGGTACGCCCGCCGCCACGAGCGTCATCAAGAGCAGGAGCGATATTTTAGGCAGTAACGTTCGCATCAATTAGAAACTCTGTCCGATTCCGAAAGACGTATGGAAGCCCTGATTGCCGTGCGCGAAGTCGAGGCGCAACGTGCGCAGACCCAGTTGCGGTACGTCGAAGCGTATGCCGACTCCGACGTCCGGATAGAACGTGAATTTGCCCGGATTGAGGATTAGGTTTCCGAAGGCGTCATACACCGGCAGTGCGCCACGGATCATCATCCCTCCGTCGTCAAAGAACGCCGCGATGCCGAATCTCCGGTCTTTGGTGACCGGAACGCGCAATTCCGCTTGGAACAGCGCCTCGTCGGTGCCGTAGAAGACTTGGCTGTAACCGCGCAATTGCTGGTCCGAGAACGTGTACAAGCGATTCGGCGGGATGGCACCGGTGCTGGCGCCGAGCAGCGCATGGACCGCAAAGGTCGATTGCCGCCAGGCCACCGGAAAGTACTTCGCCACGTCGAGCGTCGTGAGCGTGTAATTGAAATCCGAGCTTATCGCCCGCCCGCTCAGCTCCTCGGCGATGGAAGCGTTCATGCCTCGCCGGGGATTGAAGACGTCGTCGCGTGTGTCGTCGCTCATCCCGAGCACGACGCTGCGCAGATTGAAGGGCTTGGTCGAGTCGATGTTGGCGATCGATGGCGCCGTGACCCCGAGTGCCTGCGAGCCGGATACGACACCCCCGACGATCTGGTTGAACGGGCTCGGCGTCGCGCTGACGATCGGCGAGCCGGTCGACGAAGAGAAGAAATACGGGGACGGTACCGTCACGCTCGAAGCCACTTGCTCGACGTTGATGCCGACGGTCCCTCGCACGTAATCGGACAAGCGCCGCCCGACGTTGAAATTGACACCGGCCGAGCTGGCCGCATACGTCGACACGACACCGTTCACGATCGTCGGATTGCTCGGGTTCAGCGGCACTAGCGTTACGGGTATGGCACCGATGATGCCGCTGCCGTTGCCGATGACGTTCGTGCCCGACCCGCCGATGACGTTCGAGCCGGCGGAGCCGGGCAGATTGTAGACCGGATAATAGTTCGTTTGCGCGTTCACGAACAGCGTGCCGCCGAGCGAGTACTTTTGTGACCGCTGCGTGTTGCCCAAGTATGGAATCGAGAATGAGATCTGTGCCTGGCCGAAGCGAGCGCCTTTCTGGAATTGGATGCTCGCCGCGTTGCCGGTCCCGTTGATGTTGTTCTGCGAGTACGCGAGGTTGCCGGTGAGTCCGGTACCCGTCAAGCCGCCGGAATAACCCGCACCGATCGTGGCCGTGCCGGTACGTTGCTCCTTGACGTTCCAATTGATGGTGATCCACGCCGGCTTTTTGGGATCGGGACCGGGTTTGGCCGAAAAATCGACTTTTTGGAAGAACCCGAGGTTGTTTAAGCGCTCGTAATCTCGTTTCAGCGCCGACTGGGTGACGATATCGCCGATGTGCATCCGCAACTGTCGCCGGATGACGTCATCGTGAGTAAAGGTATTGCCGGTGATTTCGATCGCGCCCACCCGCGCCACCGAGATGCTGTAGCGCACGTCGGCTGTTCCCGTCTTGAGATCGACCGTCGATGGGTCGATGCCGGCTTCCATGTCACCGATCTGCAAATCGTACTTTTCGTACAAGCTTTTCAGCGCCGTGAAATCTTTGTCGCGCAGCGCTTCCGAATACGGTTGACCGGGTTTGACGGAGAGAACCGGCAAAATGACGGTCGGAGGGAGCACCGGGTCGGCGTTCGGCGGCGGCACGATAATGACGTGACGAACGATCAAACCCTCCTGGATCTTCAGCGTAAGTACGCCCTGAGGGGTGATCGACAGATCCGGAACGTGCGTCGCGAGCTGTCCTCCATAGCCTATCTTGTTGTAGTACGAATTGATTTTTAAGACGTCTTCGTGAAAGGTGTTGCTGTTGAAAACCTGACCGACGGAGGTATCCATGAGCGCGAGCAGCGTATCGCTCGTAACGTGCGCGTTGCCTTCGAATTCGATTTTCGTGATTACCGGATTTTCGATGACGCGAAAGGTGATTGCGATGCCGTTGGGCCGCTGCTGAATTATTGGTGGAACTTGGTCGGTGAAGTAGCCCAGCGCGAAAATGCTCGCCAGATCTTCTTGAACGGTTTTCGGGTCGAATGGCTCGCCGACTTTTGTCTTTACCACCGAAAGAATACGGTCCGTGGGGACGTGCACGTTCCCCGTGACCGAAACCGACACGACCTTGGGCGCTTGTGCTGCGACGCCCGTGGGAACGAGCTGCAGCAGCAATGCGACGATGAGCAGAACGACGCGGACCGCGCGAACGAACGACGAGCGATTAAGCAAAGGGCTCCCTAACGGAAACGACGTTGGACATTCACGGTAAAGCCTTGCGTGCCCCCGAGGTCTGCCGCAGATCCCAAGAGCGGATTTGCGCTGAGATACGCGTCTGGCTTTACCCCGCCAAACGAATACAGTCCCTGCTGCGTGAATGCGGTGAAGATGACGGACGTAACGCTATCGGGTCGCGATTCTAATCCAAACGTCATCCTGTACGGATATGAAAGCGACGTTCCGTAAAGCGCGGCGACATTGCGCCCCAGCAACCGGCGCGCCTGGACGCCGACGGTTCCGACGGGCGAGAGGTTGATGGCGAGGTCGGAAAGGCCGAAGGCAGACCCGAGTCCTTGCTCGATCGGGGCGAGAAGCCGCGCGGTGAACTGGGCGTTGATCAGACTGGCGGCCTCCTGTGAGAGCGCGAACGTGCCGGCGGGCGTCTGCTGGAATGCGTTAGGTGGCAAGAGGATATTCGTCGAGGGCGCAAAGGTGTTCAGCGATCCGACCGTCGCGCCTAGGGAGTTCGCCCCAAAGAGCAGCCCGACGATCGTTGCCTCGTCATAGGGGGGATTCGACGCGTACGAGAGCTTGACGTCCGGGATGAGACCCTGGGCTGTGACCGTCACGTCGATCGGCTCGAGCCCAGCCGCCGGGACGATCTCGGTGGTCGCCCGGGCGTAGAGATCCGGCGCGATCCCGTTTTGCGGCGTAAATCGCACGCTGGCCTCCTGAAGGCGGAAAGCCCGGTTCAAAAATAGCGAGCCGCCCGGCGTCGCCCGCAGCTCCCCGTCGAGCGACGGTGCACCAACCTGTCCCGCGATGCGAACGTTTCCGCGCCCCCCGATGTTGAGGATGGGCGAGACGATTCGCACGTTGTTGCCGGCCGTAAGGTCGAGGTCGAGGCCGAGACTCTCGAGCCAGCCGGGAAGCGCAAATGCCGCAGCCGCCAGCGAGGGCCCCGGCGCGGTCAACCCGGGCAGCACGAACGCCTCGCCGCCCGGTTGACTCGCCGCGGCCTTCATGAAGGCGGCCAGCGGGATCGAGGCGTCGGACAGCGTCAAGCTGCCGCCGACCGTTCCCGGCTCGGGTGCCGGTCGCCGCAGCCACAGGTTGCCGTCCAATCGCGTTGCGCCGTAGCCGGGAAAGGCGACGCGAACGCCGTCGAGCTTGAACTCTGCGTCGTAGGAGGGTCGACCGTCGACCTCGGCGGCGCCCGGCAGCCGCAGGGAGCCGCTTCCCGTAAGCCGACCGCCGCCGATCGTCGCTTCGAGACCGGTAAGGCTCGCCGTCGTCTGGTTGAACGCGAGATGCGCTGCGACGCCCGAGACCGGCTGCGTCTCGAGCGGGCCGGAGTAGCTTCCGCCGGTGAGATCGAGATTCCCGACCAGCGTCGGCTGAGCGATGGTCCCGCGGACGTGCACCAGGCCCTCGACGTTACCGCCGAGCTTCGTCTGCGGCGGTGCAAGCGCGCCGAACTGATCGAGGCTGACGCCTGCGATGCCGAGATCGAACGAGAGCGGCGTCGCGGGCGGAATTCCAAGCGGCCCGGCCACCAACGGAACGCTGCCCGTTATGGTCACCTTCCCGGTCGGCAGCGAGACCGTCGCATCGCGCAGCGCGATACGCTGCGGATCGACGGACAGGTTTCCGACGACGCTCGGAATCGACAGCCCGTACAGGCGCAGCGGCTGCAGCGACAGCGCGGCTTGCGCGCTCGGATTTGACGGCGTCCCCGTCACCGCGATGTGAATGTTGCCGGCTCCGTCGATTCCGTACGTGCTCCCAAAGATGCGGCTGACGAACTCGCCGAGCCGCTCGCTGCTCGCATCGAAATCGAGCGCGATCGGATCGTGGGGCCCGATGCCGAACGAACCCCCTCCCCTCACGTTGACACCGGCAACGGAAAGGTCCAGCGAGCGAACCTGGCTTCGGCCGCCCGCAGCCGCGGCAGACACCGTGAACCGGTCGATCGGAATTCGCCCGATCATCCCGTCCGAAAGCTTCCCGTTGAAATCGAGGGCGAGCCGAGGGTAGCGGCCGCGGATCGAGGCGACGGCGTCGACGTGCCCTAGCACCGGCGCCGTATAGCCGAGCGCCGGCAGCCAAACGGCAAGATCGAAGCCCTTCAGCCGGGCGGACAAGTTCAGATTCGAGGCCGCAACGAGCCTTCGCAACGCCGTCCCGTGGGGAATCGTCGCACGGCCGCTCGCGACCAGCGCGCCGCCGGTTCCCAAAACGGCCAGATGACCGTCGATTTCTCCGGGCTGACCGCTCCAATTCAGCGTCGCGTGACCGAAAGCAAACCGGCGAAAGCGCAACTCATCGAGGTCGATGTTTCCGCTGCTGTAGGTGCTTCCGCCGCTGCGCGTCAGCATCATGTGCACGTCGCCATGCCCGGAGAGCGTGCCGGCGACGGGAAAGAAGTCATTGAAATCGGCCAGGTTCGCGCTCGGAGCATCCAGCGTGAAGCGCCGGTCGTCGCCTTCCATGTCGCCGCTGAACGCCGTGCGCGTGCTGCCGACCGTTACGTCGCCCCGCGCGCGGATGCCGTGCGAGTCCAGCGCGACCGTCGTGGCTGCGTTACCGAAATCGAGCCCGTTGATCGAGCCCTCGGGAACTCGAATCGTTCCCGTGACGTCGGGCGCGAGCCCGGCGCCCGCGACGTGAACGACGCCTTCGACCGAACCGCTCAAGTACGGCAGCGGCAACCGCGCGATCTGCGCCAGCTTCGCGAGATCCGCATAGCGCAGATCGGCGCGAAGATCGTATCGCGGATGCGTCGCAACGTCGTCAATCGTTCCGTCCAGGAAGCCGAAAGCGCCAGCAGCGGCGGCGGACCCGGCATCGATGCGTAAGGCGTTGTCGTCATACGATATCCCTGCGCTTGCATCGACCGCATGTCCCGCAACGCGTCCGCCGGCAAGAGCGAACGCACCGTCGAACGCGGGCGCCCTTCCCTGCAAACGCAGCGCACCGGCGCCCACGATCGTGCCCCGGCGCAACGGAGAACCGGGACGCAGCCTGGCGGCATCGATACCGGAGGTTGAAAGACGAATGCCGTCTTTGCTGTCGCCTCGAGCGACGACGCTGCCGCCGGCGAGATCCGCGGTCGCGCCGTACACGACGACTCTGGAAGGATCGACGGCAAACGTACCGGCGAGATGCAGCAGCGGAATGCCGTGCACGGCCGCGTCAACGAGACCGACACCGGACGTTTGCACCAGCGTGCGACCATCGTTGGAAACCACGGCTATGGGACCGTGCACGTGCCCGCTGGCGCCAAGGTCGCCCGTCCACCTGCGCATGCCTTGCAGCGTTCCGTCAAGCTTCCCGACAAACGCGAAGCTCCGTTCGCCCAGCGCGCCGCGTCCCGCGAAGCGCCCGAATTCACCACGCGCAACGACCCCGCCGAGCGCCATGCCGTCGACGGGCCCCGCGAGGTCGGCGCGAGCGTCTTGAATCGGTACGCCTGCAAACTCGGCGTTACGCGCTGCGCCGGAGCCGAAGAGGACCAAGCGGCGATCGATATCCACGCCCGCCATCTTGCCGTCGAAACGTCCGGCGATCGGCGGAAAATCAGGCAGCTTCACACCGCTGAGCTGCGCTGCCGCACTCGGCGAAGTCAATTTGAGATTGCGCGCGTCGATCCACATCGCGCTGGTGCCACGCTCGCGATCGATCACGAACCCACCGTGCAACGATCCGCGCGGTTGCGTAACGGCGAACGGACCGAGCTCGCCGACTCCTCGAGGCGAGAGCGAAAAGAGCGTCGATGCCGATTCGCCGCCGCCCTTGGCCGAAAACACGCCGTGCGCGTCGAGGAGAAATCCGATTCCACTCCCCACGATCGTGAGCCGGCTGGCCGCATGCGGTGCAATACGATCCAGATACGGCATCGCTCCCGGAGGCGCGTCGGCGGTCAGCGCCATCATCGCGTCGACGTCTCGGCCTCCGGTAAGAAAACGGGCGGCGACGTGAGAGCGCACGTTGCCCACGGTGCCGGCGACGTCGCCTGTAAAGATCACGCCGTCATGGTAGGCGATCGTCGCACGAAAGTCGCGAACCGGAATCGCCCCGTACGCGACGCGCCGCGCGTGAACCGATGCAAGGATCAAGGGGCGCGACAGCCCGCCTTCCAAAACCGTCGTCGCCGAAAGCGGCCCGGACAGATCCTCCTTGCGTAAGAACGCGAAGTCTCGGTGCAAGGCGCGCAAATCCTCGCTCAGCACGACGCCGAGCCGGAATTGCGGCTTGGCGAAATCGTACAGCCCGCCGGCCAGCGCGATCCTCGTCGGACCGAGGCGTCCCGTCAGTTTGGGCGACACGATCGCGTCGTCGTCGAACGCGATCGCTCCGCCCAGGTCCCGAACCGGCCGCGTCAGCACGTCGAGATTCAGCGCGATTCCGTTCAGGCGCGCGCCGCCGCCGAGGTGATAAGCAACCGGGCCGTCTTTGGGCACGTTCAAGGCGTAGAGCCGCACGTCGAGATCGCGCAAGGAACCGCTGCGAATCTGCGCGGTGGCGGAATCGATCATGAAGTTGCCGAGGCCGCGCAGCGGAATCTCGGCTGCCTGAATTCGGTGCATCGCGTAGCGCCGCTTGGCATCGATGGTCGCTTGCGCCCGAATCGGATACGATCGCCCACCGTCCAGCACCGCGCCGCGCACGCGATAGCGCGTGACGGCGGCGGTATCGACTTCGGCAGCGGCGTTGATGCCCGCGATTTCAGCCCGGCGCCCGTCCGGATCGGGATTACGGGGGTCGATGAACTCGACCATCCCATCCGTCAGGTGCGCCTGCATCACGAGCGGAACGGCGCTCGGCCTCGCGAGTGACGCCTTGCCGTGCGGAATCGAAATGTTGTACGAGCCATCGGTTCGCCGCACGACGTAAAGATGGGGACGAACGATATCGATCGCCTTCAGTCCGTACTGCCGGCTGCCGCCGGGAAAGAGATCGCGAAAGACGTAATCGACGTCCACCTCCGAGGCGTCGAGCACGGGATCACCGCGGCGCGTGACGTGAATGTTGCGCAGCGCGATGCGATCGAGTTCGATGTCCGCGCTTCCGATGCGCACGTCGTATCCGGTAGCCAAAGCGACCGCTCCCCGGAGCGCTCCGCACAGCAAGGGGCCGCGCGCGAAGAAGCACATCGCCGCCGCCAGCATGAGGGCAGCAACGGTAATTGCGACTTTTCGCCAGCGGCTCGCACCGGCCCCAGCGCGCGCAGGCGCCTCCGGTAGGGAAGCCGGGATCATGCTGCGTTCTTTTCCGCGCACAGCGCCTGAAAGACTTTAGCGCCGCTGGGAACGGGCTGGGATTTTACAGATCGAGGTTGGTGACGTTACGCGCATTTTCTTGAATGAACAATTTGCGCGGTTCGACCTTATCTCCCATGAGCGTTACGAACGTGCGTTCTACTTCTTCTTCGTCACCGTCGAAGTCGCTGAGCTTCACTTGCAAGAGACGTCGCTTCGCCGGCTCCATCGTCGTCTCCGCGAGCTGGTCGGCATCCATCTCGCCCAAACCCTTGTACTGCTGGATGCTGTACTCGCCGGCGTCGTTCTTTGCGAAGAACGCCTTCAGCTCGTTCTCGTCGTAGAGGTAGGTCGTGGTTTTCCCACGCTTGACGCCGTAAAGCGGCGGCTGCGCGATGTACACGCGACCATCTTTCATTAGGCCCTTCATCTCACGATAGAAGAACGTCAGCAACAGCGTGCGGATATGCGAGCCGTCGACGTCGGCATCCGTCATGATGATGATCTTGTGATAGCGCAGCTTGTCAGCATTGAATTCGTCACCGAATCCGGTGCCCAGCGCCGTGATCATCGTGCGAATCTCTTCGTTCGAGAGCACTTTGTCCAGGCGCGCTTTCTCGACGTTCAAAATCTTGCCGCGCAGCGGCAGGATTGCTTGCGTATTCGGATCCCGGCCGCCTTTGGCGGTGCCGCCGGCCGAATCGCCTTCGACGAGAAATAGCTCGCTTTTCGCAGGATCGGTATTCTTACAGTCGACCAGTTTGCCGGGCAATCCCGACCCGTCGAGAGCGTTCTTGCGGCGGGAAAGATCGCGGGCTTTCTTCGCAGCTTCGCGCGCGCGTGACGCCTGCATGCACTTGTCGACGATCGCACGCGCGTATTTCGGATTCTCCTCGAAGAAGAAATCCAACCGTTCCCCGACGAGGCCATACACGATCGGACGAACTCGAGCGTTGCCGAGCTTGGTTTTCGTCTGACCTTCGAATTGCGGCTCTTGCAGCTTGATCGAGACTACCGCCGTCAAACCCTCGACGCAATCGTCCGTCGACAGCGAATTCTCGTTTTCTTTGAGCATGCCGCGCTTGCGCGCGTAGCTGTTCACGGCGTTGGTGACAGCCGTGCGGAATCCGGTCAGATGCATCCCGCCTTCGCTGGTGTTGATATTGTTTGCGAAGGACAGAACGAGCTCGTTGTACGCATCGACGTACTGCATGGCGACTTCGACGACGACGCCGTCCCGCTCGCCGTGGGTCGCGATTACCGGACAGATCGCGTCTTTGTTTTCATCGAGATACTCGACAAAGCTCACGATGCCGCCCTCGTAGTGGTATACGCGAACCTTCGGCGGCTCCACGCGCTCGTCGCGCAGCTCGATGCGCAACCCTTGATTGAGGAAAGCCAGCTCCCGCAGGCGCCGCTGCAAGATCTCGGTGCTGAATTTCGTGGTCTCGAAAATCTCGGGGTCCGGCAAGAACCATTGCGTCGTCCCGGTGCCTTGCGCCGGACCGAGCTTCTTCAGCTTGCGAACCGTCTCGCCGCGTTCGAATTTGATTTCGTACAAGACGCCGTCACGCTTGACCCGCGTGACCATCTGTTTCGAGAGCGCGTTGACGACCGAGACTCCCACGCCGTGAAGCCCACCCGAGACTTTGTATCCGCCTTTGCCGAATTTTCCGCCGGCATGCAGCATCGTCATCGCGACCTCGACGGCCGGCATGTGCTCTTCGGGGTGGATGTCGATTGGGATGCCGCGCCCGTTGTCCTCCACCAAACACGAGCCGTCGCTGCCGAGCACGACCAAAATTTCGGTCGCATAGCCGGCTAGCGCCTCATCGACGGAGTTATCGACGACTTCGTACACGAGCTGATGCAGCCCGCGCTCGCTCGTGTTGCCGACATACATGCCCGGACGCTTGCGCACCGCTTCCAAGCCGCGTAAGACCTGGATGTCTTCTGCGCTATATTCTTGCATCTAAGAGGCGCTCCGCCCCGGGAATGGCGCCGACGCGGTCGCAAAGTCATGACAAGGCCGCGCTCGGTCCATGACCGTCGGATTTGATTTCTGAGGCTTGTTATTGAGTTGGGTCACTATGTATTACTGATTGTGATGTTTCTCGTAAAGTAGACCGTAGAGTTCGTCACCGAGCTGGCTGCGAGCGATGACGGGCGTGATCCGTTCGGGTTCCCATCCGGTCCGGAGCAACAGATACGAACTGGCGATTTGGCGCTCGCGACCGCTTTGTGACACCTTCCCCGTCTTGCGGACTCTTTCCAGCGCCTCCCACCAGCGTACGAGCAGCGCCGTTCGGTTTGCGTCGTACTCCTGACGGGTCAAGCCGGTCACGAGCTCCGCAATCCCTGAGTAACCCAGCCACGGCGCATCAAACATGAGCCGCTGCACGCGGGCAGACCGTTCGGAAAGCTCGGCCGTCGTGCATGGTGCACAGCGATCGCCTTCCGGCAGCATGGCTCCGCACTTCGAACAACCATTCCACCCCGCGGCACGCTTTGCATCCCGCTCCCGGAGCAGACGCTCGCGTACTCGCGACACGGCTTCCCCGAGCGTTGCCGACGGTTTGGGATCGTCCTGACCGTGCGTGCGCACGTGCCCGTTCGATAGCTCCCGTTTGCGTGGGACCGGCCCCCGGCGCGGACGGCCGACGCGAAAACGCAGTCGTTCGACCCCGCCGATTCCGGCTTCACTCAGCGCGCCAATCACATGACCGGCAAGGAGGGACAACTGGTTGCTCCAAGAGCTGGACGACGTCAAGATCACGAGCGTCTCACCCGAGCGCTCGATCGGGACGGCATGCCGGGCGACCTCGCCACCGACGATCTCGGGCCACACCGCGAGCACGTCCGCGACCGACGCCGTGCGAGCGCCGTTGCGGGCCGCGCCTCCCCCGGGCGCCCAACCGCCGACCAGCCGCTCGAGACGCGTCAGCACGCAGTCACCTGCCCGCCCGTGACGCGCCAAGGGACGGTGACCTTGCCGAACCGTATCGCGTCCGTCGCGGTAACAAACGCTTGCTCGGCGTCGTCGAGCGCGCCCAGAAACGATTGGGCGCGGCTCGCGTCGAGCTCGGAGAGCACGTCATCCAAGAGCAAGAGCGGTGCCTCGCCGGTACGGTCTCGCATGACGGCGTACTCCGCCAGCTTCAGCGCGAGGACCGCGGCGCGCTTTTGCCCTTGCGACCCGAATCGGGCCAGCGCTTGCGCATCGAGCATGAGCTCGACTTCGTCGCGATGCGGTCCCACGAGGCATCTCTTCCGCGCGAGCTCTGCCGGACGCTGCTCCCCGAGCCTGCGCGCGAACTCTCCGGCGACGGCAGCTTCGGTGGGTGCGTCGAAAGCGACGTTCGGCACGTACCGGACCTCCAGACGTTCGCTCGGAATCCAGTGCCCGTAGATGCCGGCCGCAGTCTCACCCAGGGCTGTGACGTAATGCCGGCGCGCGAGCATCAGCGCCGTTCCGCTCTCGACCAGGGTCCCATCGTACGTGGCCAGCAAGTCTCGATCGGGGGACGGCGCCTCGCGCAGCAGCGCGCTTTTCTGCAGCACCGCATTACGATAGCGAGCCAGCTCGTGATAATAACGCCCGTCTGCGAGCGATAGCGCTTCGTTCAGCATCGTTCGCCGCATTGCCGGCGGTCCGGACACCAGCCCTAAATCGTCGGGGACGAACGTGACGACTTTGAGACTTCCGAGAAAGCGCGCGTAGCGAACGCCTTCACCGTTGATCGTATATATTTTCCGTGTCGCGGATCCGGTCGATGCAATCGTGCACGCAAGGTTGAGACTGCCTGCGGCGACGCGCGCAGAACCCGCGACGCTCGCAAGACCGGCGCCGGCCCGGATCAACTCGGACTCCCGGGCCGCCCGAAACGATTTGCCTGTCGCCAGCAAGGCAATCGCCTCCAGGAGATTGCTCTTGCCTTGCGCGTTGGCACCGAGAATGAGGTTGAGACCGCCTGCCGGTTCCCAATCGAGCGACGCATAGTTGCGAAAATTCGCCAGCGACAGCCGCTCGAGGAGCACTCCTATTGCCGCAAGGGCATCAAGACGTACAAGAGCGTGCTGCCCGGAACCGGCTCGAGCGGGCGGATCGCTGCCGGCGAGAGCGGACCCAAGAACTCGAGCACCGTCTGCGGGGAATCGACGTGCGTCAGGATTTCGACCAGATAGCGCGCGTTAAAAGCAATGGTCAGGTCGTCGCCCGTCTGCTCGACCTCCAGTTCTTCAAAGGCGTTTCCCGCGACGTCGGAATTCGCCGTGATGATGAGGTTTTGGTTGGTGACCTGCATCTTCACCATACTGGCTCGATCGCCGGCGACGAGCTCTGCGCGCCGCAGCGCGCCGATCAGAGCCGTGGTGTTGGCAGTGACCGAACGGTCGAACTTCGCCGGGATGACCTGCTGGTAGTTGGGGTACTGCCCATCCACGAGCCGGACGACGATCGTCACCTCGCCGGCGGCGAGCGAGAGCTGATTGCCTTGCGTGCCCAATGCCGTCAGCGTCACGCTGTCCGCGTTTCCGAGGTTGCGCGCGGCTTCGGAGAGCGCTCGCGAAGGGACGATGTAGCGCAGGGCCGGGCCCGCGTGCGGCTCGCCCAGGCTCGTCTGCCACTTCGCCAAGCGATAGCCGTCGGTCGCGACCATCGTCAGGGACGAACCTTCCAACTCGAGCAGCGTGCCCATCAAGACTGCTCCGCGTGCCTCTTCGCCGGATGCCGCAAAAATCGTCGCGTTCACGCCCTCGCGGAAACGCTTGGCAGACAGCGTGAAGGTCGCCCCCTTCTGCGAGGGCGGCAACGGCGGGTACTCTTCCGGCGGCAGCGCGTGGAAGTCATAGTTCGACCGCTCGACCTTCACGCTCGCGCGCGTCGGCGTTCCGCTCAGCTCGAGCAAGCCTGCCGGCAAGTTGCCGAGGTAGCCGCTGAAGAGTTTGGCAGGGACGGTGACGCTGCCGGCTTCTTGCACCTCCGCGGGAAACGTATGCTCGAGCGTCAGCTCCAGATCCGTCGCACGCACCCGAATCTGTCCCTCGTCGCTGGTCAGCAAGACGTTCGAGAGGATCGGCACCGTCGTATGCGCGTTGACGATCTTGCTAGCCGCCCCGACAGCGGAGGCGATGTCCTTCGTGCTACAGGTAAACTTCACTATCCACCGTCAACGAGTTATTACGAAAGTGCCAAGAAGTAAGTGTAACTATCGACGTATCAGTAGTAAGGCGGTGCAAGGTGTGGAGAACGGCGTGAGCCCGGGCGGGGCCTGCGTTTGCGCGTGCCGGCGGCTGTGGACTGTGGGTCCGGCGGTTCCACAGTTTCGGCCGGTGCCGTGCGCCGAGAAGTTATCCACGCTGAAAGGCGCGCCCTGTGTAGGCGGCAGTGGACGAGAAAAGCCGGCTCTATTCGCTCTGGACCAGCGCCATCAGGCTGCGAACTTTGTTCCGGTAGACCTCGTCGCGAGCCATCACTTCTTTGACCTTGTCGCGGGCGTACATGATCGTCGTGTGATCCTTCTTGCCGAACTCGCGCGCGATGTGCGGGAGGCTGCAGTCCGTCAGCTCGCATGCCAGATACATGGCGATTTGGCGCGGCACCGTTAGGCGCTGATCGCGCCGCTGATTGTCCATCTCCTTGACGGTCAAACCGTGCGCGCGGGCAACGCGTTCCTTGATGAGCCCGATCGTGATGCGGCGAAGGGGCGCTTGTGCAATTTGATTCTTGAGTACTTCCGACGCCAGATCGACCGTGATCGGCGACTTCGTCAGCGAGGCGAACGCGACCACCCGAATGAGTGCGCCTTCGAGCTCGCGGATGTTCGAGGGGATGACCTTTGCAATGAACGACGTGACTTCGTTGGGAACCGGAACCTTTTCGCTCTCCGCCTTTTTGCGCAGGATCGCTTCGCGCGTTTCGAGATCCGGCGGCTGGATGTCGGTGAGCAAGCCCCACTCGAACCGCGAGCGCAGACGGCTTTCCAGCGTTTGAATCTCTTTCGGCGGACGGTCGCTGGAGATGACGAGCTGACGCAACGCTTCGTGAAGCGAGTTGAAGGTATGGAAGAACTCCTCTTGCGTCTGTTCCTTGCCTTCGAGGAATTGAATGTCGTCGATCAGCAGCACGTCGACGTGGCGGTAACGATTGCGAAACTCGACGGTCTGGTTGTTTTTGATTGCGATGATGAACTCGTTGGTGAATTTTTCACTCGAAACGTAGACGACGTTGGCGCTGGGGTTGGCTTCCAGGACTCGGTGGCCGATGGCGTGCATGAGGTGCGTCTTGCCGAGGCCCACGCCGCCGTAGATGAACAGCGGATTGTACGCGCGGGCCGGTGATTCGGCCACGGCTTGTGCGGCCGCGTGGGCGAAGCGGTTGCTGTTCCCCACGACAAATTCTTCGAAGGTATACCGGGGATTGAGGTTCCCCGGCCGGACTTCTTCGGAGCCCGCCTGCCGGGGCGCCGCGACCGTGACGGTCGCGCCCGCAGTGCGTTCTTGCGAGGCGGCTTCGCTCACCACGAATCTCACCTCGATCTCGTAGCCAAGCAGCTCTTTGAGGGCCTCGACGATGGGTGCTCGCAACCGGCCCTCGACCCAATCCCTCGCGAAAGGCGTCGCCACGGCCAGCACGATCTCGCTTCCCGTGATGCTGACCGGCCGCATCGGCCGCAGCCACGTTTCGTAGACCGGCTTGGAGTATCTCGGCTCGAGCGAGGCGAGCACCGACGTCCAGAGGTCTGCGCCCGAAATGCTGCTGTCGCTGCCAACGAGTGAACCCATCACACTATCAAAATCCCGCCGATGAGGTGCTGTTCCGTGCCGGCAAAACCGAAGAGTCTCGGGTGTCATAGAGGCCGCTCGGAGTAGGCGGTAGCGTTAGCGGCCTCGGCATCGACTCCTGCGCCGAAACGCGAAAATCTTATCCACTTATCCACAGGCAAAATGGCAGCAGAATTCCTTGATTTTTCGGTGTTTTTTGCGAAGTTGTGGACGCGAGCGAGCAACCGCCGCGGTACCGGAAATCCCCGTTCTGGCGAGGTTTTGCGAGCGACGCCGCGCGTGGTTGTCCACAACCTTGTCCACAGGTGTGGACAGGCGGCGAAACGCTCTTATTTCTGCTGGGTATTATATACTTGACGTAAGTCGCGCCTGTGAATTAAGGTAGCCTTTGACAGGGCGGCGACGAGTGGGGCTTAGTCGTGGTACGATTTTCTCGTGGCGAAGAAAGCCCCGGAATCCCTCATCCCGATCGACCGCCTCAAACAGGTCGTGAAGGGACTTCTAGCAGTCCCCAAGACCGAGGTTGACCGAGAGATGCCTGCGCGGAACGGAAAGCCGGGACGGCGTGGGCGTAAGCCCAAGCCTCGACCAGAACTACAGAATTAACCGCTTTTCTTTGCCTTCTCAAGCCCAGCGTTGAGCGCCTTACGCAGGTGATCCGGGGCTAAATGAGGCGTCTGCCACATCGCAAGGTGCGCGAGGACTCGCATCGTTTCCTCAGGTGCTAGCGCAATTTCGTCCTCAATGGCTTCCAAGACAATATAGTCAGTGACGGACACTTTAACGCCCGTTAGCGTCACAGACTCGGTGTTTTTCGGCCTACCCCTCGGCCGCTTTTGAGCCTGCGGGTCGCTCGGATCGGGGTTCTTTGCCTCCGCCATCGAGGAGGCGAGTATAGCAAAATGCCAATTTATCGGCAAAGAATTAAACCTGCGAATTTCCCGAATTATAATTGCCGAAATTCCGGAAATTCGGTATAATGGTCCCGCAGGGCTGGCTCGCCGAAGGGCGATAAGCGGCCTTGCTTCTTATCTGGGCTGCCTCTGGGCTAGGTTTCCCGGATGATCCCCAAACCTCGCGGGTCTTTGGCGAACGACCTGACTCTGAGGACGGGGCGCAGCCGATCGAACGATTTGTCGAGGCCGTAGCGCGACCGCGACGGAATTGGATTTTCTGACCGCAGCAGTGCAAACGCGCAAAAATCCGCGAGTTGTATGAAAAACGAAGTCTCCGAATCTCGGTAGACAATATCTTCCACTATGCGGGTGATCGGATTGTTTCTGGCGCGTTGCCCGCTTGACCACGCTCCGTACTTGCTACGTATGGGGTTAAATCGCCGCATTTTCCGGACGAGGCCGTTGTAGCTCTTGCCTTCGTCGGAAATTAAGATGACGTGTGCCGGCGGCTTCTTAGCCTTCGCGCCGTTCTCGAGACGCATCACGAGTCGCTCGAAAGCGCGCTCCTCAAAGGCTGTTGGGACGCAGGCGTTTATAATACTCACGCCCTTGCGAGACGCTATAAAGTCGAGCGTTTCATTAAAGATTTGCGCTCGCCTAAACTTGCTAACAACGGCTCCAAGGTTGCCACGGCCTGCGACAAAATCCGTCGCGTGAAACTCCTTTTTCACGTAAATCCCGTCGCTAGCTTTTAAGGCTCGTCGGTATCCGATAATCTCGTCGAGCAGAGTGAGCCACTTCGCAGCCGGTACTATGACGGCCGAGAAGCATGAAAAACGGTCGTCCCGAGAGTCGTCAATATACGCAAGGTAGGTGGCGCCATGCGCCGACACGGGAGCCTACTTGCGGTTCGTTAGCGCGTGGTACGTGAGACGTTTGCCGTCTGCGCCCTTCGCAGCCTTGACGAACCTTGGGCCATCGTCATGCTTCCGCTCATTGAACCTAAAGATCTGTTCATCGAGGTAACTATCCAAGTGCCATGGACGCGGCGCAATATACGTTCCCACAACGGTCCGCTTGAGTACAGCCCAGAACGACTCGATCGTATTTGTGTGTACCGCGCCTCGTACGTATTCTAGCGCCGAATGGTTCACAGAAGCGTGTTTCATAAAATACTCATTTATGTGCGTGTAAAGGCTGGCAGAATCCGTGTAAAGAGTGGCGTCGTGGTGGACAGTGCGCTGTAGGAGCGGAAGGATACGGCGCAGTGATGGCTTCGATTCCGGGATCGTCCATGCCCGAACGTCGCCGCCGCGTTCAACGACGCCGAACACCGTCGTTTTGTCCTCGGTCGGATTGCCGGATCGTAGTTGGCGCCGAACCTGCAGCGGCTTATTGTGGGCCTTGCCGCCGATGTACGACTCGTCTGCTTCCACAGTGCCGGTTAGCTTGAGGAAGGCATCGTTCCGCATGGCGACGCGGATACGGTGCAGCATGAACCAGGCGGTTTTTTGCGTGACGTTCAGGGCCCGGGCTAACTCACAGGATGATATGCCGTTGCGGTCAGAGGACAGTAGCCAAATCGCGGGGAGCCACTTATCGAAGCCGATAGGCGAGTCCTCAAAGATCGTGCCTACCTTGGCGGTAAACTGCCGCTTGCAGTCGTTGCAGTACCAACGCTTGCGCTTGGCCATGTAGGCGACTGACGCCGAACCGCAGCCCATTCTGGGGCACGCCACGCCGTGCGGCCAGCGGAGCTGAACGAAGAAGTCGTGGGCTACGTCCGGGTGGGAGAAGGCTCGGACGGCTTCCAGCAACGTGCCTGGTATCGGCTGCTCTTCCATACCTCCAGCCTATCAAGCTTATCCACTTTTGTCAAGTATATAATACCCTTTCTGCTTCAACGCTTGACCGCGCTCGCGGTGCGCCGGTATAATCGCACGCTGTTGTCCCTGATCCCGAGGAGCAGACGTGAAGAGGACGTTCCAGCCTCACAACCGGCGGCGCAAGCGAGTGCACGGTTTTCTCTCGCGGATGGCCACGAAGAACGGCCGCCGCGTCATCGCCGCGCGCCGCAAGAAAGGCCGCAAGCGCCTGGCGCCCTAAACGCCGAAGCCCCCGGCGTGCGCGCGTACGATAGGCTCTCGGGGGATGCCGAGTTCGCTCGAGTCCGCCGTCGCGGCAGGCGGCTGGATGGCCTGCACGTCGCGATCGTGGCGACGCCGTCGCGGCGCGGGCGCCCGCGGGTCGGGATCGTTCCCACCAAGGGTTTCCGCTCCGCGGTCGAGCGCAACCGGGTGCGCCGCCGCGTTCGGGCCGCGCTGGAAACGGTGGGCCTTCCGGGGAACGCTGTCGACATGATCGTCATCGCCCGGCAATCGGCGCGGGACGCGGCTTTCAGCGCGCTCTGCGACGATTTCCGCGCGGCGTTCTCGCGCATACCGCGCCTGGGAGCCGCATGAAGCCCATCCTGCTTTGGGCCTTGCGCGGCTACCGCTCGATCGTGTCGCCCTTTCTGCCGCCCGCGTGCCGTTTCTTTCCGAGCTGTTCGCAGTACGCATACGAAGCAATAGAGAAGCATGGCGTGTTGCGGGGAGCGTCTCTCGCCGTTTTGCGCGTCCTGCGCTGCCATCCCGGCCATCCCGGCGGGGTTGATCCCGTACCGTAGCTCACCGAAAGGTCTTCGTGCATTTCTTTTTGGCGTTTGCCAATCCGTTAGCGCCGCTCATGGACCCGATAGTCCAGTTGAGCAAATCGGTTCTGATCTCGCTCGTCGGCGCGACGCACAGCTTGGGGTGGACGCTGGTCATCTTCGCGGCCGGCGTGAAACTCGTCTTATGGCCGCTGACACAGATGCAGTTCAAATCGATGGCGGAGATGCAGCGCATCGCGCCTCAAGTCAAAAAACTGCAGGCGCAGCACAAAGGCAATCCGCAGAAGCTGAACGAGGAAGTAATGGCGCTGTACAAAGAGCACGGCGTCAATCCGATGGCCGGCTGTTTGCCGCTGCTCATTCAATTGCCGATTTTGTTCAGTTTGTATTATGCCATACAGTCGCCGGAGCTCGATCCCTTCAAAAAGGAAGGCTGGCTGTGGATCGGATCGACGCTCTCTCAAGCGTTTCCCCACATCTTGGCGACGGATCTTGCCAAGCCCGACATGGTGCTGCTGGCCTTTTACGTTATTTCGATGTACTTCAGTATGCGCTGGGCGACGGTGACGCCCGCGGACCCCGCGCAGGCGCAACAGCAGAAGATCATGGCGTTCATCTCGCCGGTAATGATCGCGTTCATCGGCCGGTCTTGGCCGTCGGCGCTGATTTTGTACTGGTTTTCGTTCAACGTGTTCAATACCGCGCAGTCCGCGTATCTGCTGCGCCGCTATGCCAAGCCGGCGTTGGCCGGTGCCGAGAACGCAGCAGCGCCGAAGAACGTGACGCCCCCGCGTGAGGATGCCGCACGAGGAAACGGGAAGCTGCCCGGCCCGAAAAGTGAAAGTCCGACCGCGCCGCGCAAGAAGCGCTCGCGGCGGTAACGAGAGAGAAGGAGATGGACGAGGATCTGCAACCCGATTCCGGCCGCGACGAGGCTCCCGGCGCGCGGCCATACGGACGCCGCCGCCACGGACGGCGCCGCCACGTTGCGCCCCGCGAGCCCGGCAACGGCGAAACGCGGGCGGCCCGACCGCCCGATGCCGCGGTGCCCGAACCGGAAGAAGTGAAGCCGGCGCGCGAGCTGCTCGAACAGATACTCGAGCGGATGGGCATCGCGAACGCCGAGGTCGCGTACATTCCGCGCACCGAAGGGGAATATCTCGAAGTGCGCGGGCCCGACCTCGCCAATCTGATCGGCCGGCACGGCAACACGTTGGAAGCTCTCAATCTCGTGTTCAACAACATCCTCAATGCCGGCGTGCGCGACCAGCGGCACTATTACACGATCGATGCCGAGGGCTATCGCGCGCGTCGCGCCGATCAGCTGAAAACGATCGCGCTGCAAACGCTCGAGCGAGCGATTCGCGAAAAGCGGCCGATCAAACTCGAGCCGATGCTGCCCTCCGAACGAAAGATCATTCACCTCGCGTTAGCCGACAGTCCGTTCGTGCAGACGGAATCGGAAGGAGTCGAGCCCGAGCGGCGCGTGGTCGTTTCCCCAAAATAACGCGCTTCGAGACGATCGCCGCGCTGGCAACGGCGCCGGGACGCGGCGCCATCGCCGTCGTGCGCGTGAGCGGAGACGACGTGCGCACGATTGCCGCGCGCGTGTTTCGTTCGAAGCGGCCGCTGCGTCCCCGCACCGCGACGCTCGGCGAGGTGCTCGACGCGCGGGGCGAGCCGCTCGATCAGGCCGTTGCGGTGTTTTTTCCTGCACCACATTCCTATACGGGCGAAGACGTCCTCGAGCTGCAAGTTCATGGCTCGCCGGTGATAGTGCGCGAAACGCTGGCAACGTTATCGGCAGCCGGCGCGCGGGCGGCAACGCCCGGCGAATTCACGCGACGCGCTTTTCTGAACGGCAAACTCGATCTTTCCGCGGCGGAGGCCGTGGCGGATCTCGTCGATGCGGAAAGCAAGAGCGCGGCGCGCGCCGCGCGCGCGCGCTTGGCGGGCGGATTGCTTGCAGCCGTTAGCTCGCAGCGAGAACGTCTCGCAAGGATTCTGGAGGAGCTTTCCGGGACGCTCGACTTCCCCGACGAGGTACCCGATCCGCCGCCGCAGCGTTTGCGCGACGAGATCGCCGCAATCGATGCTGCCTTGGACGCGCTGGAGCGCACGTGGGAAGTCGGCCGCATGGTACGCGAGGGCGTCGGCGTGGCGATCGTCGGTCCGCCGAACGCCGGGAAATCGTCGCTGCTCAACGCGCTTCTCCGCGAAGACCGAGCGCTCGTTTCGGAGATCCCCGGGACGACGCGCGACACGATCGAGGAATCGCTAGCGCTGGGCGGGATGCGGGTCCGCTTGATCGACACGGCCGGCATTCGCGAGCACGCGGATCGTTTGGAATCGGCAGGCATCGCCCGCAGCGAGCGCGCCCTCGACGCGGCCCGCGTCGCGCTCGTCGTCGTCGACGGATCGGTCCCGCTGGCAGCCGAGGGGAGCGACTTGCTGGCTCGCACGCGCGGGCGCCCGCGCGTCGTGATCTTCAACAAGCGCGATCTCGGCACGCGCGGCTTCGATCGGCGCGCGCCGGAGGAACGCGATGCCCTCTCCGTCAGCGTCCTCGATCCGGACGACGTGGGGCTCGTGGGCGAGGCGCTGTCGCGCGCGATCGCCGTCGACACTCCGGATCTCGAGCGCCCCCACTTGGCAACGGCGCGCCAGGCGGATTGCGTGCTGGCCGCGCGGCGTGCCCTCTCGCGCGCTGCGGCGACGCTCGCCGCGGGAGATCCCGCCGACCTCATCGTGCCCGATCTCGTCGAGGCATCGGCGGCGCTGGGCGAGCTCAGCGGCGAAGCCGTGACAGAAGAGATCTTGGACGCCGTCTTTGCCAGGTTCTGTATCGGAAAGTGAGAGTTCGGTAATGGCTTCCACCGCAACGGAACCGATTTACGAACGCCGCCAATTCGGGTGGACGATGATCGGTGCGATGCTCGTCATCATTGGGATCACCGCGGCACTGGGCGGCATCAAAGCGAACGGCGAGGCCTCGCCGCTGACGGGAGTCGTGCTGTTCGTGCTGGTGCTCTTGGCCCTGTTCTCGTCCATGACGGTACGCGTCACCGAAAGCGACCTGGTGTGGTGGATGGGCAGCATGCGCGGTCTCGGAAAAACGATTCCCATCGAGCAAATCGCATCAGCCGACGCGATTCGCACGAATGTTTGGAACGGTTGGGGCATCCATTTGACACCTCACGGCTGGCTGTGGAACGTCTCGGGCTTCAACGCCGTCGAAATCCAACTGAAAGACGGTTCGCGCTACGCGGTGGGTACGGCGGAACCCAAAGCGCTCGTCGCAGCCATAAAACGCGCGCGGAAGAAGGCGCGCTGATGCGTCCCGAGATAACGACGGCCGTCTGGCTGGCAGTCGTCGCGGTAGTGGTCTATTTCCGTTTGTTGCGTCCGGTGAGCGTGCGCGCGTCGCGCCTGTGGATTGGGCCGGTCGCGTTGAGTGTCTTGGCCGTATTCATCGCTTGGGGCTCGTACGAAAGCAGCGCCTCTGTTACGGCGATCTCTCTCGCAATCGCAATCGGCGTCGCGCTCGGGATCCCGTTCGGCCTCTTACGAGGCCGTCACACGCGCGTGCGAGCAACGAGCAATCCGCGCGTCCTCATCGTGGAACCGTCGTTCATTCCGCTCGCGATTTGGTTCCTCGCGTTCGCGGGTCGCGCCGCGCTGCGCCTGTTCTTGCCGCGCGCGGGTCCGGTTGCGATCGCCGCGAGTGACGGCGTTCTTGCCTTCGCCGTTGCATCGCTGATCGGCGTGCGGCTCGTCATCGCGCGGCGATTCAAAGCCGAACCTGCGGGATAAGCACCTATAACGGAGGCTCCGCCGAATGCCGACGCTGCTGGCAAACGCCGCTCTCGCAATCCTGGGCGCCGCGCTCGAATTTCACCGAGTCCCGGTTCCCGTGAATATCGTATCGCCGCAAGTACCCAGCTTCGAGCTGGCGGGATTCCGCGTCCACGAGGGCGGGCACGACACGGACACGCACGTACCGCAGTACCTTTCCGAGACGGAGAAAATGCGCGCTGCGGCGCTGATCCGCTTCAGGGCGCCCGCTACCGGCCTGTGCAGCGCGTACGAGCTGTCGAAGCCGCAGGAGGACGGAAAAATTCACCGCATCGGGCCGCTTCGCGTCGCGCTCAGCCCGAACCCCGACAATACGTTTCAGGTTCAGCTGCATCATTTCGTCAAGACCCTGGTGATCTTGTACGACGCGCAAGACATTCAGGACAACGCGTTGCCCCTCGACATCCATCATCGCACGCTGGGCATCGAATGCGTGCGCGGGAGCGACGGAGAAATCTTTTTCAGCCAGCTGTATCATATCGACCCGATCGAGACCGAGCGACCGACACCGGCTTAGCGCTCGATCCGTTTGACGTCCCGCTGACGGGACCCGCGCGGTCCGCCGTGCAGCCCCGGCGACCGGCGCAGGCTTCCGCCGGATACGATGCGGTACAATTCGCGGGTGAACGGGATCTCGGAAGCGGGCGTCATCGTCGTCGGCGGCGGCCACGCAGGTCTAGAAGCCGCACTCAGCGCGGCTCGTCTCGGCGTCGAGACGTTGCTGGTCACGGGCGATCCCGAGAAGATCTGCACCCTCCCATGCAATCCCAGCGTCGGCGGCAGCGCCAAGGGCCAGCTGGTTCGCGAAATCGACGCGCTCGGGGGCGAGATGGGGCTGCTGATCGATGCGACGTCGCTGCACGTTCGCTGGCTCAACGAGAGCAAGGGGCCAGCCGTGCGAGCCTTGCGCGCCCAAGCGGATAAACCGGCGTACGGGCGAGCCGCGCGTGCGCACCTTGCCGCTCAGCCGCAGCTGACCATCGTCCCGGCCATGGTCGAAGGCGTCGAAGCTCGGAACGGTCGGGTTCTGGGCGTCCGCACGGCCGGCGGAGCGCTGATTCGCGGACGTACGATCGTGCTGGCAACCGGGACGTTCCTGGGCGGCAGGACGTTCCGCGGGGACGACGTCCGGCCCGAGGGCCGCTTCGGAGAGCCGCCGGCTGTTGGATTGTCGGCGAGCCTGGCTGCGCTCGGGTTTCCGCTAGGCCGCCTGAAGACGGGCACGCCGCCGCGGGTCGACCGCGCCACCGTCGACGTGAGCAAGCTGGACGTCCAGGCGCCGAGTCCCGTCCCCCTGATGTTCAGCTATCGGAGCGCGCCGAGCTTTGCGGGGCCGCAGCTCCCCTGCTGGATAACGAAGACGAACGAGCGCACGCATGCGTTGGTTCGTCAGAACCTCCACCGCTCGCCGCTTTACGGCCTGGACCTCATCCGTGGCGTCGGGCCCCGCTACTGCCCGTCGATCGAAGACAAAGTCGTCAAGTTCGCGCACAATCCGACGCATCAGATTTTCATCGAGCCTGAAGGCTGGGACGAGCCGACGTTTTACGTCGGCGGGTTCTCGACGTCGCTGCCTGCCGAGCTGCAAATCGAGCTGCTGCACACGCTGCCGGGTCTGGAAGACTGCCTGATGCTGCGCGCGGGATATGCGGTCGAGTACGATTTCGTGCAACCTACCGAGCTGCATCCCTCGCTCGAAACGCGGCGGATCGCGGGCCTTTTCCATTGCGGGCAGCTCAATGGGACGTCCGGCTACGAGGAAGCTGCTGCCCAAGGTTTGGTCGCCGGCATCAACGCCGCGCGCAGCGTTCGGGGTGAACCCTCGGTGACGTTCGAGAGAACCGACTCCTATATCGGGACGATGATCGACGATCTCGTCACGAAGGGCGTCGACGAGCCGTACCGGATGCTCACGTCGCGCGCCGAGCATCGGATCATCTTGCGTCACGACAACGCGGATTTGCGGCTCACGCCGCGCGGTCGCGAAATCGGGTTGGTCGATGACGCGGCGTGGGAGCAATTCTGCGTGCGCAAAGAGCGGCTGGAACGCGCCGTCGCGCATGCCGAGCGAACGCGCGTTGCCGACGCGCTGCGCCGGCCGGAGATCCACATCGGCGACGTGCGCGAGAGTTTTGGTGACGACTTCGACGACGAAACGCTCGAGCGTGCGGAGATCGAGATCAAACTCGCCGGCTACGTGCGGCGCCAGCAGCTCGCGATCGCGCGCGCAGCGCGCGTCGAAAACGATCCGATTCCGGACGATTTCGGCTACGAGAATCTCGGCGCTCTCTCGCGCGAGGCGCGAGAAAAACTCGATCGTCATCGCCCTCGCACGATCGGCGCGGCGGCGCGTGTTCCCGGCGTGACACCGGCGGACGTTGCGATTTTGGCGCTGTTCGTTCACCGCTCGCGTCAGGCGCGCTCGCACGCCACCGCATGAGCGTCGCCGACGCGCTTGCGCGTCGCGGCGCGTCGCAGCCCGCGCTCGATCGTCTCGCGCGATACGGCGAATTGCTGCTCGACGCAAACCGGCGCGTCAACCTGACCGCCGCGCGGACGCCGGACGCGGTCGCCGAGCAGATCGCCGACGCGTTTGCGCTGGCACCGCTGGTACATGGCCCGCTCGTTGACGTCGGCGCGGGCGGCGGTTTGCCCGGAATACCGCTTGCGATCGTGTGCGGCGTGCCGGTAACGCTCATCGACGCCACGGCAAAGAAAGTCGCGTTCTTGCGCGACGCGCTCGCGGCCCTGCAGCTCGAGGGCGAAGCCGTGGCCGGGCGCGCCGAGACGCTCGCGCGCGACCCGCGCTTTCGCGGCCGCTTCGCGCACGCGACCGCGCGGGCCGTCGGCTCCGCGCCGACGGTCCTGGAGCTGACGTTGCCCTTCGTCGCGGAAGGCGGAACGGCGCTGCTGCAGCGCGGCCGCATGGGCCCCGGCGAGCGCGACGCGGCCCGCGATGCTGCGCTTGCGTTAGGGGGCGAAGTAACCGATGAGCTGCACGCCGGCGGCGAGCGGCGCGTCCTGGTCGTCGTCAAGCGCGCAGCGACGCCGGCACGCTTTCCGCGACGCGTCGGTATCCCGCGGAAACGGCCGCTCGCGTGAAGGAGCGGCTCGACGATCTGCTCGCGCAGTGGCTGCCGGAGGGGTCGCTCTATTCGGTCGGCGGCCGGGTTCGCGACGAGCTGCGCGCCGAGATCGAGGGCGTCCCCGACCTGAGCCACGACCTCGATTACGTCGTCATCGGCGTGCCGCAGGACGAGTTGATCGCCATCCTGCGCCGGCACGGCACCGTCGACTTGGTCGGTGCCGCTTTTGCAATCCTCAAGTTTTCATCCGACGTGGGTAACGCCGATTTGGCGCTGCCCCGCCGGGAAGTCTCGACCGGCCCAGGGCATCGCGATTTCGCGATTGTGACGTCGCCGGATGTTTCGCTGGAAGAGGATCTGGGACGCCGCGATTTCCGGATGAACATGCTGGCGCGCGCGCTGCCGTCGGGCGAGCTCATCGATCCCTACGGCGGCGTAGCCGACATCCGAGCGCGGCGGATCGATATCGTGCGACCGCGGGCATTTGAGGAAGACCCGCTGCGGATGCTGCGTGCGGCGCAGTTTGCGGCGCGCTTCCGCTATGCGCTCTCGGTGCAAACGGTGGCGGCCATGCGGGCGGCGGCCGCGCGCGCGGCCACGATTTCAGCCGAGCGCATCTTCGACGAGTTTGCCAAGCTGCTGCGCGCCCCGCGCCCATCCATCGGATTCACGCTCCTCGCTGAGACGGGCGTTCTTTCCCACATCTGGCCCGAATTGCTGGAAGGCGACGGGGTCCCGCAAAACCGCTGGCACCGCTTCGACGTCTGGCGCCACGCGTTGGCGACCGTCGATGCCGCGCCGGTCGGCGATGCGCTCGTTCGCCTTTCGGCGCTGCTCCATGATGTGGGGAAACCGCGCACGAAGGACGGCCCCCACTTCTACCGCCACGAGATCGAGGGCGAGAGCATGGTCCGCGCGATGCTGGAGCGCACGCGCTATCCATCGGACGCGACGGATCGCGTCGCCCGTCTGGTGCGCCATCACATGTACGTCGCCGACGCGCAGCTTCCGGCCTCGGCGATCCGGCGGTTCGTACGGCGGGTCGGCGTCGATCTGCTCGAGCCGCTCTTCGCCTTGCGGCATGCCGACGTCGCGGGGAGCGGGCTTCCCGATCGGGGTACGAATGCGCCGTTCGAACGGCGCGTGCGGGACATTTTGAAAGAGCGCCCGCCGCTCGGGCTGCGTGACCTCGCGGTTGACGGCGACCAGGTAACTGCGCTGCTGATCGATGCCGGGGTGCTGCCTGCGGGCTCGAAGGGCGGGCCGCAAGTCGGCGACGTCTTGCAGCGGTTGCTCGAAGATGTCACGGAGCGCCCTGAACGGAACAACCCCGAGGACTTACAACGCCGCGCCAAGCAGGTGATCCGCGAGATCTTTACGTCGCGCTAGCGTCGCGGCAGAATGTTCCCCGGGGAACATTGGCGCTCGGCACGAACGCCGCCAGCAACACGGATGGGCCGCATCGTCGCAGTCGTCAATCAAAAAGGTGGTGTCGGAAAGAGCACCACCGCGGTGAATTTAGGCGCTTGTCTCGCTCTACTTGGTAAGCGAATTCTGCTCGTCGATACCGATCCGCAAGGCAACGCCACGACAGGTCTTGGGATCGACAAGCGCGCGGTCGAGAACGACACCTATGCCCTGCTTCTCGGCGACGTTCCCGCCACCGAGGCGACCGTGCCGACCGAGGTGGAGAATCTCTGGCTCATCCCCGCTACGCCGAATCTGGCAGGTGCCGAGGTCGAGCTGGTCAGCGTCCTGGCGCGCGAAACGCGGCTTAGGCATGCGCTCGCTAGTGTTACTGACCGGTACGACTATATCTTCATCGACTGTCCCCCCTCGCTCGGCCTGCTGACAATCAACGCCCTCGTCGCGTCGGACCAGATGATCATCCCGATCCAGGCCGAGTTTTACGCGCTCGAGGGACTGTCGCAGCTCACGAGCATCGTGAGCCGCGTGCGAGAGGCGCTCAACCCGAAGCTCGAGATTCTCGGCGTGCTCGTAACGATGTTCGACGGTCGCACGAAGCTCGCAATCGAAGTGGTCGACGAAGTCGCGCGGTTTTTTCCGCAGCAAGTCTTCAAAACCGCGATCCCGCGCAATATCCGTTTATCGGAAGCGCCGTCGTTCGGCAAGCCCGTCGTGCTCTTCGACGTAAAATCGCGCGGTGCACAAGCATATCTGGATCTCGCAAAGGAGGTCGCAGCATTAGAAACGGTATGATCGCGCTCGCCTTCGCATCGCCGACGTCCTGCGAGGGGAATGCCGGCGCGGCCGCGCCGCATTACATGGGACATGGCCGCTCCTAAGCGAGGGCTCGGGCGCGGGTTGGGAGCGCTGCTCGGCGAGACGAAGCCGTTGGCAGCACAGCACCGCGAAGCCGGTCCCGAGGAGATCGCGGTCGACGCGATCGTGCCCAATCCGCACCAGCCGCGGACGAACTTCGATGCCCAGCGGCAGCGCGAGCTGGAAAGCTCCATCGCAGCGTTCGGCGTGCTGGTCCCAGTGATCGTGCGCAAACGCGGCGAGCGATACGAGCTGATCGCCGGCGAGCGGCGATGGCGCGCAGCGGCGGCGGCCGGGCTGCGAACGATTCCGGCAATCGTACGTCAAGCGCAGGACCTCGAGAGCCTCGAGATCGCGATGATCGAGAACTTGCAGCGCGAGGACCTCGATCCGCTCGAAGAGGCGATGGGTTTTCAGCACCTCATCGACGACTTCGATTTCACGCAGGAGCGCGTGGCCGAGCGCGTCGGCCGCGCGCGGCCTTCGGTCGCGAACGCGTTGCGGCTCTTGACCCTGCCCGGGCGCGTCCAGTCGATGGTGCGCAACCGCGAGCTCTCCGCCGCGCACGCGAAGGCGCTGCTGTCGTTTCCCGAAAACGAGCGTGTCCCGGTCGCCGAGCGCGCCGCGCGCGAGGGCGTCTCCGTCCGCGTGCTGGAGCGGTGGGCCCAAAAGCGCAACGCCGGCCGCAAAACGGGCGCGCCCGCGGCCGAGGATGGCAATCTCGCAGAGGTTGCCGAGCGTCTGCGTTACCGGCTGGGCGCGAGGGTCTCGTTCGTGCGCGGCCGCAAGGGCGGTCGAATCGAGATCCGCTTCACCGACGAAAGCGATCTCATACGGATCGTCGACCTGCTGCTCGGCGCCCCGTGATTCGGCCGGCGAACCGCGGCACCGATCGAGGTACATCCCACGCGAATCTCCTGCGTGGCATTTACGCAATCGTCGACGCGGCGGAGGGCGACGTGCTCGCGCAGCTCGACGACGTGCTGGCCGGCGGCGTTCGCCTGGTGCAATACCGCTGCAAGAGCGGTCCCGACCGCGGCATCCTGGCCGCCGCGCACCAACGAACCCTGCTCGCCGGTGCTACCCTCATCGTGAACGATGCTTGGGAGCTGGCCGGCGACGCCGACGGCGTGCATCTCGGGCAGGAAGACCTCGAGCTCGTCGAGCGCGGGTCGCTGCGAGCGTGCCTGAGGGGCAAGATTCTGGGCATCTCCGCCCCGGACGTCGCGGCGGCCAGAGCTGCCGCCGTGCTCGGCGCCGACTATCTCGGCGTCGGCTCGATGTACGCGACCGGTTCGAAGAGCGATGCAGGTGCGCCGATCGGTCCTCAAGGCATTCGGGCCGTCGTGCAGGCTGTCGAGCTCCCGGTCGCGGCGATCGGCGGCATCACGCTCGAGCGGGTCCCAGAAGTGCGCCGCAGCGGTGCCGCCATGGCGGCGGTCATCAGTGCGATTTCGCGCGCACCGGACCGGCGCGCCGCCGCCCGCGCTCTCGTGGACGCGTGGGCGCGCTGACCGTCTTATGCTCGATCGGCACGACGCATCCGTGGAACATCGCGGGCATCGGTCTCGACGCGCGCGTCGCACAGCGCATGGACGCGCGGCACGTTGCCGTCGTTGCCGGAGTCAGCGCGCAGGGCGGCGGTGAATCGGCGAGCGCCGCGATTCCGCCGGGGTTGCTTGCCGCGCAGCTGCGCGCCGTCCGCGAGCTCGAGCCCGATGGGTATCGAATCGGTGCGTTGATCTCAGCGAGCAACGTCGAGGTCGTTGCCGATTTCCTGACGCGAAACGGCGCCCCGGTCGTCTGCGATCCGGTAATCGCGACGAGTGCCGGCGTGATGCTCGCCGAGCCCGGAGCCATCCAGGCGCTGAGCGGAAAACTCTTTCGACGCTGCACGCTGGTCACGCCGAATCTCGCCGAAGCATCGCGCTTCTGCGGCTTTCCGGTGAACGATCGAGCGACGATGGCGGGCGCGGCGCATACGTTCGTGCAGCGCGACGGCGCGCACGCAGCCGTCGTAACCGGTGGCCACTTGACGGATGAGGCCAGCGACGTGCTCTACGAAAACGGCGAAAGTATCGTCTTCGAGGGGCCGCGGCTGTCCGGCGGAATGCGCGGTACCGGTTGCGCGTTCGCGGCCGCAGCCGCAATTGCTTTGGCACGCGGACTGAACGTGCGCGACGCGATTTCCGCCGCGCGTGCAATCGTGCGCGATGCGATCGAGCACGCTGCGGAATGGCACGGCGAACGGGTATGGCCTTGGTGACGTACGTCTTTCCGAGTGCCACGCCCTGTCACCACATGCGCTTTTACAAGGCTTTTTGACTATACAGCGCAGCGCGCCGTAGGACCACGTTGGGACACTTTTGGGACACCGTAGGGACACTGATTTTCCCCAGGATGCCGCCATGAAAGACGACCTCAACGCCGACGACGCGCCGCGCGCGTTGCCCAGGCTTTCGCGTGGGATCGCGAGCCGAAGACGGCCGGCGAACGACGGGCGCTCGTCAGTATCTCGACCGATGGCTCGCACGTTGGCGCGGCGCCGATGACGTGGCGGCCGCGGTTGCAGTGCTGCTCGACGCTGGAAAGGTGCCGGCCTCAGACCGAGACCTCCACCGCCGCCTTTCACTGCGCCGACGCCAAGATCGCCGAAGCGGCGGCGCTTCTCCGCGTATTGTTGACTGCACATAAAGCTGCGCGATCACCCAAAAGCCCCTAGTCCTTGCGGCTGGCGCGCTTTATGCTGCGGGCAGGAGACGCCATGCGGCCGTTGCGGTTCGGAATGCTGCTTGGGGCGTGGCTCGCGGCCACGACGCAGGTTTACGCCGCCGACTCGATTTCCGCTATCCTTCGAGCGCCCTCGTCCTACGACGGCAAGCACGTCGAGGTCACAGGGACGATCCGCAGCCTTCGCGAGAAGACGTTGCATAAGGGCAACGCAAAGGACACCTTCTCAATCTGCGACGGCGGCTGCCTGCGCGTCTTCACCTTCGGGCATCCCGAGGTAAGCGACGGCGAGAAGCTCACCGTTCATGGCATATTCGCAGCCGTCAAGCATGTCGGCCGGCATACGTTCCGCAACGAGATCGACGCCGATGAGGGCTCTCTGTGAAAGTGGCTCGATTTGGTGGCTTTCTGCTTATCGCGGCCTCGGTTGCAGCAGGCGTCCATTCGACGGACGCTTCTCAGCGGTGCAGGGCAGATGAGATTGTGTCGGTTCAAATGCGGGGGGAAGGTGAGCAAGTCTCAACGATCGCTCACCGGGTTTTATTCTTCTCGCAGGGAAGCGAACAACTCACGGTCTTTGAGTGGCATCCCACAGACCGAATACGTATCTGTCGAACGAACATCAAGGGTCTCTATGCCGTCAGAGACCTCGACGCGAGCGCTGGCGATGCGAGTGAAACGGCGCACGCTCGCCTCGTTAGCGGTCCGAAACCGTAGAAGTCTTCTAATCGACTCGACCGGCAAATAAAGCCGTTTCCGCGCGGCGTTTGCCGTCGCGGACGATAGGAATATCGCGCATTACTAGAACGGCCCCTCAGCGGGCCGCGGTAAGGGCATTTCTGCCACGTGCGCGCGCGAGGAAGTTGAGGTCTGACGCTCTAGCAACCGTTCCGGCTAAGTCGCAAGGATGCAAGCGATAGAGGAGCCGCGCCGGCTTGAGCGCGTGCACCACGCGCGCAAACGTGTTACCGACACTGTCGCTGCAAAGCTAGCAGCCGACTGAACTTATTTTAAACAAAGGCGTGCCTCATCACCGCAATTAAGAACGGTGTCCGGCCTCGTCCACTTTCCGCCCGTGTCTTGCTGTATGACAAACGATAGGCGTGTCTCACCGGACCCCGATGCGGGGAGCGATGCTGAAGGAGGCCCGTTGATCCCCCCGCTCCTTGGTGCTGCCTGCTCCTTGGCGTCGCCGGTCTTGGGATCACGACCGGGCATTTCGACGGTATTATGGGCAATGGCATCCAAGTCAGGTCGAGGCTGAAATGTAGCGGCGGACAGCGGAGGTTGGGAGAATGCGCACTCTTTACGGCATCGTTTTCGTCGTTCTAGCGATGGCCGGCACCAGCTGTGGCAACGCCAGCGCCACAAGTAGCAGCCGCAGCGCATCGCCTGTTGGGCATCGGTGGATAGTCGAGAACCAGACGGGCATCATCTGCTACGACAGTGCCCACGACTTAGAAAAGGCGCGCAGTATGGGTCGCAACTTTGAAAGCATTACGCCTGACGGCTTCCATTTCACCGGCGACGAGAGCGCGGGTGGTCGATTGGGGCAGGGCGACATCATCTCAATTGATTCTGCGGGCCAGAACTACTACATCGTGACGCCGGTGAGGGCGCTCATGGTCCTAGAAGGTAAGCCGTGTGCTGTTGATATTGCAACCCTGCAATTATCAGCCCACAACGTCGATGCGAAGCGACTGGCGACATGGACAGTCGGTTCGGTGTATAAGGCCATAAATGAGATTGGTCCCTGTTTCTCAACGTACTCCCTGGCCGAAAAGCAGTACGACGCCGAGGTGAAGAATGTGGGATTCGGCAACGGAAATCTAAGCCTCAACTTAAATGACACGCCTGATGATCCGGCAAGGTTTCGGCTCCGACGAATCCGACCTGAGGTGCTGACGTTCTACGTGCTCCGAGGCGACCCCGATAGAACCGTGAACGGGCGCGTGATAATGAGAAGTCCGCACACGGGGCAGACCATTTATTGCGCGCACGAAAACGAGCCGCACCAAGGTTAAATACGCGGCCACATCTTCGAACCGCGGTTTTCAACCGCGCCAAGCGCGCAGCATGTTACCGACGCTATTGCATCACACAAACTCAACCCTGGCCTCGCGATGCAAATCAGCGGCGCGCGCCATGCGCCTTGCGCATGTCTTACATCGCGTGGGCGGTTTTTCGATTCATTTCAGTGCCCGACGTTTAGTCCTCTTTAGCCGCCCTTCCATAAATGGAACTCTTAGATCGGCTTTCGGGTCAGCGGCGTGGTACGGGGCTCCCCAAGAGGCAGGCTTGGTTCTCTAATGAACTCGGGTAACAGGATTTTCGGCAACTGTATGTTGTTACTCGACTGCCCCGATCGTGATGTCAATGGACCGTCGATCGTGTAGACGACTTCACATTTTCGCACGATTGCCGTGGCAAGGTGTAGTGCATCGTGCGTCTTTATCTGAAAATCCCAACTGATTGTGCGGGATTTTTCAGCCACAATTTGGTCCACAGCGCTATATACGATATACGCCGAATCCATTAATTCAGTCACGATACGTTGATGATCCGGGGTGCGACGGAGGCGTGCCCGATCCAAGGCGATAACTTCCGTTATTGTCACCCAGCTGGTATGTAATTCGATAGACCCCTCGCGCGCCGCTTCTAGAATGTCCGTGCACGCGTGCGACTCCGGTTCCGTTCCCTTCAAGTGGCTTATGAAGACACCACTGCATGCATAGATTCGGCGCTTCAAGACTGCGCGATTTCCTCAGGCCACAACGAGTCAAGGTATTCGGAAATAGAATAGTCGCCGGTTATGTCAGGTATAAGACCGCCCGTCTGCGATGGAGGACGGCTATGGCGACGTGGAGCTTCATAGAGTTCCTCTCCACGGATAGAAACCACGTTTCCGAACCTGTTCGACGTTATCTCACCTGCAACGACGACACGATCGCCGAGAAGGTCCTTCGCATCGTCAATCATTTGCTGCGACAAGAAACAGCGCACTACATCGCCATGGTCACCGTAAACCGTGACGTAAGGGCTCTTATGTACGGAAACGACATCGAGATCGCCAACGATCGACCCGTAATACTTTCGAGCAGGCCTCAAGAGTACGTCGATGTGATCGGCCGCGGAACGTGTAAGAATTACCGCGGGTCCATTGGGTGCCGAAATAGAAATACCAGCGCCGTCGCCGAGCAGGCTCAGGCGGCGAAGACCTGAGAGCGCTCGTTCGGAAAAATATGGTGGCTTAGCCGTTGCCTCCTCAACAGCTCGAATACCGTCCACAATGCTCCACTCTACATCGTGTGCTCGTTCGTACAGCTGTTGGTCGGATGCGCGGTCCCGGTCCTGTAACGTAGGCGCATACGCCATGACGGCGCTACTGAACTTTAGGTCCGTCAGCACCCATTCGGCACCTATCTCCAATCGCGCACGGCTGACGTTCTTTAAGAGCGCCTTCGTTTCGCGGACGAAGCGCTCAAATTCATCGATCGAAACGGCCTTTTTTCGCAATGCGAAAGTGAGCGCCTGGCGGCGCAGTGTCATAGGGTCGATCTCATCCCGCGAGCGCTTAGGCATGGCTATGCCTAGAAAGTGCGTCGTGGCCCCGCTACGGGCCTTTAAAGGGTGGGCGTTCGCGTCTTCACTCTGCGCCGTAGGGGCAAATGGGATGAGGGTGTTACGGAGCCACTGCCATTAATGCGTTAGCGCGCCGCTCGGTGCGCGCATCGGAACAAAACCCAATCTCCGCGAAATGGGCGATTCGCGAAGTCGGCACCATATCGAACACGGACGTTCGTTTCTCCGTTCGCCGTTGCATCGCCGAACTGCGGCTTCCAACCGCGCCGCGCGTCAGCGCCTGCGCCACACGCGACGTGTACAAAGCGCACGAACCCAATCCCCTGGCCCGAAAATACACGCCGTGACGCGACGCACGCCTTCCGCTGACTTGCGCGCAAAGCAGGCCTCTCGACGACGCGGCTGCATGACCTGCGCGGCGCTGCGACGACGGCTGCTCGCGTCCGGCGTCGATGTGAACACCGTCGCGCGGTTGCTCGGTCACGAGTCGGCGGTGACGACGCTGCGGCGATACAGCCACCTCCTCCATGAGTTTCAGAGGCGGCCGACCGGCTGGGCGCATACATGGAACGGCTGCAGAAAGGGGCGTCGTGAACACGATTCGCCGCGCGTGGGACACGTATGGAACACCGCGGGCGCGTCGTGCGCGGCAAACCCGCATGAAATCAAGATTCTTAGCCTCAAGCGAACGGGTATGGCCTTGGTGACCCGCGAACCGCTGGCTCCTAAATGACGATCTCGACCGCCAAGCGCGTGCGCGTGATGTCGGGGATGCGCCCGACCGGGCGCCTGCACCTCGGACATCTCGTCGGAGCGCTCACGAGTTGGGCGGAGCTCTCGCGCACGGCCGACGCCTTTTTCGAAATTGCCGATTTGCACGCGTTTACGACCGCATATCAGTCGCCCGAAGAAATTCGCGCGGCGCGCGAAGAGATGGTGCGCGATTGGCTCGCCGCCGGCGTCGACCCCGTCACGTCGACGATCTATTTGCAGTCCGGGGTTCCCGAGATCAGCGAGCTGCACTTGCTGCTCTCGATGATCGTTCCGGTTTCGTGGCTGGAGCGAACGCCTACGTATAAGGAGCAGATCGAGGCGCTCGGTTCCGAGATCGCGACCTACGGTTTTCTCGGATATCCGCTGCTGCAGCTCTGCGACATCGCGGTATTTCGCGGCGAGCGCGTGCCGGTGGGGCGCGATCAAGTCGCGCATTTGGAGCTGGGGCGCGAAATCGTCCGCCGCTTTAACCGCCTCTACGGCGAGACGCTGGTCGAACCGCAGCCCTTGCTGACCGAGTTCCCGGCCGTTCCCGGCACCGACGGACGCAAGATGTCCAAATCGTACGGGAACACGATCGATATCTCCGACGACGAAGAGACGACGACCAAGAAGGTCCGTTCGATGTTTACGGATCCGCAGAAGATCCGCCGCAACGATCCCGGCCGCCCGGAAACGTGCCCGGTGTACGCCTTGCACCACATCGCCAACGCGGCGCGCACTCCGTGGGTGGCGGAGAACTGCCGCAGCGGCGCGCTCGGATGCGTGCAGTGCAAGGGTGAGCTGGCCGAAAAGCTAAACGCGTACCTGCGGCCGATTCGGGAGCGTCGCACCCAGTTCGACGATGCGCGCATTCGCACGATAATTTCCGAGGGCACGGAGCGCGCGCGCGAGGCCGCAAGCAGCGTGCTTGCCGACGTCAAGCACGCGATGAAACTCGATCTCTAGGGGCGTGCCCTAGATCGTCTTATACCTTGGGGCCGCTTCGCGGATGCGGTCCAACGCAAGGCGGATGTTCTCGATCGAGTTTGCGTACGAGAAGCGCAAATAGCCGCGTCCGGCTTCTCCGAAGCACGATCCGCCCAGCGCGGCTACGCCGCCTTCCTCGAGGAGAAAGCTTGCGAACCGCTGATCGTCGTGCGTGATCGACCCAATGTTGACAAATGCGTAGAACGCTCCCTTGGGCATCTTGCAGGAAAAGCCCGGAATCGCATTGATACCGCTGACGATTTCGTCCCGCCGGGTGCGGAAAATCGCGGACATCTCGCGCACCGGCTCATCGGGCCCCTTTAACGCAGCCACGCCGGCGCGTTGCACGAATGTCGCGACGCACGAGAAGGTGTTGTTATTGAACAGCGCTACCGTCCTCGCCAGTTCTTCCGGCATGATGCCGTAGCCGAGACGCCATCCGGTCATCGCGTACGCCTTCGAGAAGCCGTCGATCACGACGGTTCGCTCGCGCATGCCGTCGAGCTGGGCGATGGAAACGAAATCGTCACCGTACAGGTTGCGGCAATAGATCTCGTCCGAAACGACGATGAATCCCCACTTTTGAGCGAGATCCGCGACCACTTGCAAATCGTCGCGCCCCAGCACTCCGCCCGTCGGATTCTGTGGCGAGTTCAACACCACGACTTTCGTACGATTGCTGACCTTGGAGGAAAGCTCATCGAGATCGAGCTGCCAATCCCGTGACTCGAGCAATGGTACCGGGACCAGATCCGCTTGCAAGTAAGAAGCGCAGGACGCATAAGCGGGATAGCTCGGATCGGCAACGATCATCTCGTCGCCCGGATCGAGCAGGGCGGAAAGCGTGTTCCAAATGATAGGCTTGCCGCCGGGGCCGACGACGACGTTCTCGCGCTTCCATGGTTCCATGCCGCGCAAGCGCGCCGCGAAGTCTGCGATTGCGTCGCGCAATTCCGCAACGCCCGCCGACGGCGTGTAATGGGTGTAGTTTTGCTCGATCGCTTCCATGCCGGCTCGCTTGATGTGCTCCGGCGTATCGAAGTCGGGCTCACCGATTTCCAAATGGACGATGCTGCGACCCTCGGCTTCGAGTGCCCGGGCTCTTGCGAGGACCTCGAAGGCGGCTTCGCTTCCCAATCGAGCGACTGCTTCGCATAAGAGGTTGGCACGGTACGTCGAGGTTGAGGCGAGCGAGGTCATAGACGCGAGTTCTCCGCCTCAAAGTACCCGCCTTCCGGGCCGTAGAGACCTGCGAATTTTCGCTCAAGGGTGGCTGCAATGCGACCCGAACGCCGCCGCACCATGGACGTACCTGACGCATTTGAGCTCGACGCCGCATTCGAAGCGATTCCCCTCATCGAGGTGGGCGAACGCGCGCGCCTGCGCGTACGGATCCGAAGCGTCGTGGCCGATTTGCCCGATGAGGTGCACGTCGATGTCCGCGCGGATTCGAACGTGTTGCTCGTTTCCACACATGCGTCGCTGCGAGGGATTCCGGCGGGCGACGCGCTCGCATTTACCTTCGGACCACCGCTGCGCGATCGAGAGTTTGAGATCCCGATCGACGTATACGCACTGCGGACCGGCGAGTCGGCAATCGCCGCACGCGCGCGATGCGGCGACGCGGTGCGCGAATGCGAGGTGCGGTGCACGTGCGAAGGGGCAGCGGCATTCGACGCGTGCGCAAACCGCTTCGAGCTCTTCGCGACCGAGGCGTGCGCCGGCGCGGAGGTAGCCGGTAAGCTGATCCTCACCAACACCGGAAACGCCGCGGCGAGCGGTGAGCTGCGCATCGAAGGACTGGAGAACGTGCAGCTCGATGCGGGCCCGGGGCTCGAGCTGCAACCGGCGCAACGGACGATGGTGGCGCTGCGTGGGTTCATCCCGCAGGGCCTCGCAGACGGTTCGCATCACGGCGTGCACGCGTTCCTGATGCAAGGCAGCGGCGAAGTGATGCTCGGCACGGCTGCCGTCACCGTGCGCAGCCGTCCGTCCATCGTGTGCCTGCTCGACGCCGGCGCCGGCGAGTGGCGCCTGCGCGTCCGCAATGACGGCCTCGATTCCACGACACTGGCGCTCTTGCAGGAGAGCGCGGATGGTTCACCGGTTACGCCGGCGTTCTCTCTAGCCGGCTTGCGCGTCGCCGGCATCGCCCCGGGCGAGACGATCGTGCTGCGCATTGCGTCGTCGCCCTCGGGCGCGCCCTTGCCGGCAAGCGATGCGCCGCCGTTCCCCGGTCCCCGGCGGTGGCGCTCGCCGCGTGCGGTGCTGGACCCCGGCGCGATCCGGCAGCTCCAAGCGCTGCGCGGATTCATCCGTCACCTCTGGGCGATCGGGGTGCTTTGTGCCGACGCGAGCGATGATGGGAGCGCGAGCGACCTTTCAGCCGCTCGCGCCGCGTTGCGCAGCGTTTTCGATCGCCTCGTCATCAAGCTGCGCATGCCACGATATCCGCTGCACGCGGACGACGTCCTCGACCGGCCGGCGCGTGAAACGCTCTGCAGGCTCGGCGCGGCTGCGAGCGGAGACGTGGCGTCCATGCTGGATCATGCTGCGTCGCTCGCCGCCGGCCAAGCCGACGAAGGTGCGGAGGTCGACGCGTATCGCGCGACGCTTCGCTCGCGGCTGCAGGCGGTACGGGACGACGACGCGTTGATCGACGCGCTGTCTTCTGTCGATTCCGAGCTGGATGCGCGACTCGATGCGGTGTTGACGGCATTGCACGTCAGAATGACGGCGTGAGCCTCACGCTCGCGCTCGTCCCTTCGTTGCTGCTGCTGGCCGGGCTCGCGCTGCTCGCAATCGCGATGCTCGCGCCTGCGGCGGACCACATCGCTCTGCCGCCGAGCGAGCGCGTCCGCGGCCTGGAGCGCCTCTCACGCGGTCCCGGCGGCGCATCCATGCTCCGGCGCGCGCTCGACGACCCCGACTCCCAGGTTGCTGCCGTCGCCGCGATACTTCTCCGGGACATCGCGGCGCGACGCGGGCCACGCTTTCCCTGGAGGCGATAGCAGGCGGCGAAGGGAACCGCCGCATCGTGGAACGCGTCGAGCCGACGGCGGTCGATTCCGGCGAGAAGCCGAAGCCGACTGCGTCCGGTACCCCCGATTTCGCGAAAGACGCCGCCACGATCGCTGAGTACGAGGCAGCGAAGTCTCGTTACGAACGGTCGGAAATTTCACATGCCGAGAGCGCGGTGCGCGCGTCGTACACGCGCAAACGCGCCGGCGTCCTCGCAGAGATTGCCGCAGCCGCGAATGCCGTCGAGGAGCGCCGCAAAATCGCTGAGCGCGCGCTCAAGGCGTACGCAGAAGGCTATCCGCGCCACGTGCGCGGCAATCAAATCGAACGCGCGTCCTTCTTCGAAGTGCTGTTCAGCTTCGGGCGCGCGTCGCGTTTGTACAACGCCGCGGCAAAGGCGTCGCAAGACGTCGTCAACGCCCAGGCCAATTACCGCCGTCGCCAGCGCTGGGAAGAAGAGCTCGAGAACTGGCTGCGGCGTTCGATTCACCGCGTGACCGTCGAGCTCAAAGAACATGCAAATACGCCGGAATGGCTCGAAAAATTCCATTCGCGGCCGGAGGTCGCGGATCTCTGGCGGCGCGTGCAGGCCATCCGCGAAGAGCGTGAAGCATACACCAAGCGCCTGGAGGCGGGCGATGTCTCCCCCATCGAGCAACGCAATCGCTTCTTGGGAGAAAACAAGATTCAGCCGCTGCGGCCGCCTTTCGAGGGCATGATGATCGAAGAGATCATGAACTTCGGCGATCTGTCCATTTGGCTGTACCGGGATTTGCAAAACAATCGCTTCTGGTTGCCCTACGACCGGCGGCTCGAGCCTCTGGTCGATTCCGTCTTCGATACGTACCGTCTCGTCGATGACTTGAAGGCCAAGTTCACCCGTTCTGAGGACGGGCGGCGCTTCACGCCGCTCGATCATTATCTTCGCCGGCTGCGCGACGAGACGGATTCGCGCGTCGAATGGCGCAAGCGCACGACGGCGCTGCGCACCGCCAAGGACGGTGCCCGGGATTCGCCGATCGAGGAGCCGGAAGACAAGAAGATCCTCGATTTGCTTGCGAGCCTCGCTGCGACCAGCCCGACGACCGGAGATGCCGGCGGCGCCTAGTTCCCTGCGCTAAATCTTCTTGTGGAAGTATTGGGCGAGAATTTGGCGCGCGATGGGTGCGGCGACCGTTGCGCCGTAGCCGCCGCTCTTGTCGACGTAGATTGCCATGACCAGCTTGGGATGCTTGGCGGGGGCGAAGCACACGAACCAGGTCGTGTTCGGACCTTTCCCGCCCTCCGTCTCGACGGTTCCGGTCTTGCCGCCGTACGGAAAGTCGGGGATGGAAAGGCCGTACGCCGTTCCACCGGGGCTCGTCACGTGGTCCATTCCCGTGCGTACTTCGTGCAGGGCTTCTTGGGTCACCGGCACGTGCCGGATAACGATAGGAGCGAAATCTTTGAGCACCTGGCCGGTCGGCGTACGAATCTCTTTGACGACGTGCGGCTCGTACAGGGTCCCGCCGTTGACGACGGCCGCGGCGACGTTGGCGATCTGCAGCGGTGTGGCTTGCATGGCGCCTTGGCCGATGGCAAGCTGGCAAGCGTCGCTCGGTTCGAGCGGAACCCCGTAGGTCTGCATGGTCCATTTGTTCGTCGGCCAGTTGCCCGGAAACTCACCCGGCAGATCGATCCCGGTATCTTGGCCGAGACCGAACTCGCGAGCGTAGTAACGGAGCCGTTTGTTGCCCAGGCGATACCCCAGCTGATAGAAATAGCCGTCGCTCGACGCCGCCAGCGCTTGGGTGAACTCGGCGTTTCCGAGACCGGGCGCCGCCAAGTCGACGAAGGTGACGCCGTGACAATTCCACCGCCCGTTGTCGTAGAGAATTTGGTGCGGCTTGATCACGCCCGATGAAATTGCGGCCGAGCCGGTCACCATTTTGAACGTCGATCCGGTCGCGGTCGCGGCGCCGATCGCGCGATTGTAGAGTGGGCGCAGCTTGTCGAGGACGTAACGGTCGTATTCGCGAGTCGAGATCGGCGTCGCGAAATCGTTGGGATTGAAGGTCGGCAACGAAACCATGGCGAGCACGCCGCCGGTCCACGGGTCGAGCGCGACGAGGGCGCCTGCCAGGCGGCGTTTGCCGCCCCACGCTTTGAGACCCTCGACCATCGCGCGCTGCGCGATCTCTTGAAGGCGCAGATCGAGATTGAGAACCAGGACGTCGCCCGGTTTGTATTTGAGATACTTTTCGGTGCCGACGACCGAGCCCCAGGCGTTCACCATCACCTGCTGGCCGCCGGGCGTCCCCTTCAGATACCGATCGTACGTGGCTTCGATGCCGTCTTTCCCGATGACGTCGTTGGGCGTGTAGTGGTCGGCTTTGAGGTGCTCGTATTCACTCTCGGAAATCTGTCCGACGTAACCGAATAAGTTGGCCGCCATCGTTCCGTAAGGATAGTTACGAACGGGCTGTTCCTCGAGGTCGACACCGGGCAAATCCGGCTGCGCTTCCGCCAAGCGCGCCATTTGCCAGGTTCGCAAATCGCTGGCGAGGATGACCGGGCCGTACGGCTCGTACGTTTGCACCTGTGCAAAATTTTCGTAGTTGACGTTGTGGTGGTGATACAGACGATGCCAGAGCTTCTCCGGAGGCACTTCGAGCGTCGAGGCGATCGTCGCGATGGTCATGTCGATGTCCTTGACTTCCGACGGAATCAACGCGACGGTGAACGAGGGACGGCTCCGGACGAGAACGTGGCCGTGCCGGTCGAGGATCAGGCCGCGCGGGGCCGCCACCGGGATCAGACGAACCTGGTTGGCGCGGGCTGCTGCGGCATAGACCTTTCCGTCGATGAGCTGCACGAACACGAGGCGCGCGACGATGGCCGCGAGCGCGAACGTCACAAAGAGCAGAAATGGGCCCATCCGCCCCATTCCCCGATAGATCATTCTAAGGCACTCCGCCCCAGGCTCCGCGCCCACCGCGCGCTGCGCGCAGCAGGGCCTCCCAAGCGCGCTCGGCCTATCACCAGACGGAACGCGCAAACACTTTTTCGCCGGCCTCGCAACGACATTACCTCGTTATAAACCGCCAACGCGCCCAGATGACGATCAACGCAACGAGCGCCGTGTAGACCGCCGAAGCCACGGCGACCTTTGCGAAATGAGCGCCGAGCCCGACCGGAAAGCCCTGAAGGGAAAGCGCTGCCCAAAAGATCCCTTCACGCAAGAGCGCTGCCGCAACCAAGACGACGGCGAAGATCGAAGGTGAGTCGGTGAAGACCACGCGCGCTGCGGACGACATGAACAAAGCCGCCAGCGTCGTCGCGATCGTCCACGCCGCTCCGGTGTTTCCCGCAAGCGCGTCGTCCAGCAAACCGCCGGCCGCTCCAACGAGTATGGCGCCGGGCGTTCCCGCGCGCAGCGCATAGGTAGCGACGACGAGAAACACGAGGCTGGGGACCGCACCGCGGAACGCGATGAAGTGCACGAGCGTGGTCTGCAAGAAGCCCGCGACGAACAGCCAAATCGCAACCCCTCGCCAATCGGTCGGGATGCGAACGGCGTGCGGTCGCGCGCTACCTCGGAAGGACAACGACGTGGTCGATCCGGCCGAATGCGACTGCCGGCTCGACGATTGCTTGTTGGTCGAGCGCACCGGCGGGCATCGGCGTCACCGACGCAATGTGCCCGATCAGCAATCCGGCATGGAAGGACCGGCCTTCACCTGTGACGACCGCTTGACCGACTTTGAGCCGCGCGTCTTGTGAGACGTAGTGGAGGTTGATGCGCGTCAGCGTCCCGCTTGCGATCCCCCACCAGCGGCCTTGCTGCACGACTGCCGGAAGATTGCTGGTGTAGTCGGTGATGAGCAAGACCTTGCTGGTCAGCGGATCCGCCTCGATCACGCGCCCGACGACGCCGCTGTCGTTGACGACGCCGTCGTCGCGCGAAACGCCTGCCCGCGAACCCTTGTCGATCGTGACGATTTGCTCTTTGTTTTCGGGATCGTACGCCACGACCAGCGCCGGAATGCCGGCTGGATAGCGCGCCTGCGCGCGTTCGATCGCGAGCTGCGAAGGGACGCGAGCCAATGTTTCGCGCAGCGTCGAATTTTCGGTGCTCAGCGCCGCGTTTTGCGCGCGCAGCTCGGCGTTCTCGCGTGCGAGCTGCGGGAGGTCGATGACATAGCCGGCGCCGTCGCGCGCGGCGGTCGCCGTGACGCCGAACGCGACGTCAAGATACGCATACGCGGTCGTGAGGGCGCTCGTAAGGGGACTGGGGCGTCCTTGGCGGGCGAATTGGAGCTGAACGAGCGCAACGAGAGAAGCGGCGATAATCGCGCCGATTACGGCGAATAGCTTTCTCTCATCCCGATACGTAAAGATTGGTACCACCTCGACAAACGGTCCGCCGACGGACCCAGACGCTCCAAGAGAGTTGGTGAGCCAAGCACCTCGCCGGCTCCGCGCGCGACGCACACGAGCGGCTCGGGTGCGACGACCGTCGGGACGTTGGTGCGGAGCGCAAGTTCCCCGGCCAGCCCGGTTATTTGCGCACCGCCGCCCGTTAGCGTGATACCGCCCTCGAGCAGGTCCGCAGAAAGGTCCGGCGGCGTCTGCTCGAGCACGGCCCATACCGCGCGAACGATACGATCGATGCCTTCGGCCATCGCTTCGCCGACGAGCGTTTCGCTCACTTCGCGCGAGCGCGGCGCGCCTGCAACGATGTCGAAGCCGCTTATGCGTGCCGGCGCTCGGCCCGGAGGTCTGCCGGCAAACCCGAGCTTGATTTTGAGCGCTTCCGCGGTCAGCGGGCCGATGCGGAAATGCTCGGCGTGGAGGCGAGCTGCGATCGCATTATCGAGATAGTCGCCCCCGACTTTGATCGACTCCATCGCTACCACTCCGGAAAGCGCGAGGACCGCGATCTCCGTCGTGCCGCCGCCGATGTCGACGACCATTCGGCCCTGCGTGGTCGTGATGTCCACACCGGCTCCGACTGCCGCCGCGACCGCCTGCGGAAGGAACGTCGTCGCGCGCACGCCGGCGGCCCGCGCCGACTCCTCGACTGCCTTGCATTCGATGTCGGTCGCGCATCCCGGGACGCAGGCCACGATGCGTGGGATGAGCCGCGGCCGCGCGTTCAGCGCACGGTCGACCAGCGTTCTGATGAGGACATGCGCGGCGCGGAAATCGGAGATCGTTCCACCGCGCAAGGGGCGCACGACGCGGATGCGCCCCGGCGCACGTCCGTCCATTTCTTTCGCAGCGCGGCCTACCGACATGACGGAGTCGTCGCCGTCGTACGCGACGACCGACGGCTCGCACAGCAAGACCCCGCTGCCGCGCTCGTAGATCACGGTGTTTGCCGTACCGAGATCGATGCCGATCTCGGGGCTGAACGTCGAACGAACCGAACGCACCAACGCCATCAAAAGCTCCCGCCGAGGCGGATACCGCGCTCGCGTAACGTCCGGACGAAGAGGCCAATCGGGAATCCCATGACGGTGTAAAAGTCGCCGTCGATCCGCCGGACGAGAACCGCTCCCGGTCCCTGAATTCCGTAGGCCCCCGCCTTGTCCATCGAGTCACCCGTCGCGACGTACTCGGCAATATCTTCATCCGAGAGCGGCCAGAAGCGAACCTCCGTCGTCTGGGTGCGTTCGATCACATCAGCGCCGTCCGCGACCGCGAACGCGCTGTGCACCAGATGGCTGCGCCCGGAAAGCTGCCGGAGCATCGCCGCCGCATCGCCTCGGTCTCGGGGCTTACCAAGCGAGGTCCCATCGACGTCGACGACGGTATCGCCGCCCACGACGAGCCGATCGGGACAGCGAGCGCGCACGTCGAGAACCTTGCCGCGCGCATGCATGCGCGCGAGCTCGCGAGGCGCTCGTCCCGGCACGTCCACTTCGTGATACCCGCTTACAACAACGTCGACCCTGACGCCGAGGGAAGCGAGGAGTTCGCGCCGCCGCGGACTTTGACTCGCTAGCACCAGCGACGTGATGCAACGCGTCCCCATCATAGCCTAGAGAACGTCGTTGCGCATCACGTCTTCTGTATTTTCTCTGCGAGCCAGCAAACGATGGCCGCCGCTTTCGACCTCCACGACGGCGGGCCGGCCGAAACGGTTGTAGTTGCTGGCCATCGCATAGGTGTACGCACCCGTCGTGCAGAGCGCCAGCAGATCGCCGGCTCGTAAGTCATCCGGTAATCGCGCGTCCACCATTTCGTCGTTTTCGCACGAGCGGCCGGCGATCGTGACGGGCACGAGCTCGCCGCGCGCCGCCGATTGCGCGACCACAGGTTGGTGGTAGGCGCCGTAGATCGCGGGCCGCGGGTTGTCGGCGATGCTGCCGTCGATGACGACGAAGCGGCGGCGTCCGGAATTCTTGATCGCCGCGATCCGGTAGAGCGTCGTCCCCGCCGTTGCCGCGAGCGCTCGTCCCGGCTCGATGCCGAGCCGCGGCGCCGCGATCCCGAGCGCGCTCGACCGTTGTTCCGCGCGCGCCGCCAGGCCGCCGAGAAGCGTCGCGAGGTCGAGGCGCCCTTGTGCGGCGATGTCCTCGTCGACGCCGAACCCTCCTCCCAGCAGCAGCCTGCCGACGCGGCGGCCGCTCGCGCTCAGCGCCGCGGCGATATCCATGAGCGCATCCAGGTTCGTCGCGAATGGCGCCTCGTCGAAAATCTGCGAGCCCATGTGCGCGTGCAGCCCGGCGAGGACGAGACTTGGGTGCTTGTCGAGAACGGCGAGTGCCTGCGGCACGTCAGCGGGCAAGATGCCGAATTTGGTGTTCTCCCCCCCTGTGCGCACGAAATCGTGCGTGTGGACGTCGATGCCGGTGTTGATGCGAAGCGCAACGTTGACTCGGCGTTCGCCCGCGCGCGCAGCCAGATCCGAGAGCTCGTCGATGCCGTCGACGACGATGAACTGCACGCGTCCGGCGATGGCGGCGCCGAGCTCTTCGGCGGTCTTACCGCAGCCTTGCAGGTACATTCGCGACGCCGGAAATCCGCCGCGCTCGGCGGTAGCGATTTCGCCGAGCGAGCAAACGTCCAGCTCCAGCTCCGGGTATTGCGCGATGCGCGCCGCGAGACGCGTCACGAGAAAAGCTTTGGCGGCGTACGCGACGCTGATTCCATGCGGCAGCGCCGCCGACAAAAATCCATCGACGTTGCTTCGAAACGTATCCGCATCGAAAACGACGAGCGGCGTTCCGTAGATCTGCGCGAGCTCGACCGTGTTGACGCCGGCGATGCGCAGCGTTGCGTCTGCACCGCGCGTATGTCCCTGCGCAACCAGGGTGCGCGGATCGGTCGCCGCGATCACGTCGGTGCGACTCGCGAGGGCTGATAGAGTTTGTGCTCGATCATGTACCGCCACACGGGCTCGGGAACGAGATACCTCACGCTTTCGCCGGCGTCGAGACGTTCGCGCACCGTCGTCGCAGATTCGGTCGTGAGCGGCAAGTCGACGAATCGGACCTTTTGGCGTAATTTCGGCGCCAGGCCGCGCAGCGCGGCATCGACGTCCGCCCGCCCGTAGCTGTCGCGTGGAACGGCAAAAAACCCGTTCAGCATCTCGAGAATCTCGTCGAAACGGCGCCACCCGCCGCGCACGAGCGAATCGCTGCCGGCGATAAAATACAATTCATCGCCGGGATACTTGCTGCGAAGCCGCGGCAGCAAATCGGCGGTGTAGCCGCTCGCGCCGTTCTCCGCATCGGTGAGATCGAGCATGAAAGCGGGATTGGCGGCGATGGCGAGGCGCAGCATCGATGCCCGGTCTTCGACGCTCGCGCACGGCGCTTCGCGATGATGTGCGGCGCGCATGGGCAAAAAGATCGCACGATCGAGCGACTCGCGCGTGCGCACCGCCTCTGCAACGAACAAATGCCCGTTATGCACGGGGTCGAACGCTCCACCGAACAAACCCAATCTCACGAGTACGTGAACTCCGTATCGCCGATGCGCACGGTATCGCCCTCGCGAATGCCCATCTCCCGCAAGCGCTTCTCAACGCCTAGCTTTGCGAGCACGCGCTCGAAGCGGCCCAGCGCTTCATCGTTGTCGAAATCCGTCATTTCGGCCAATCGCTCGATCCGTTCGCCGCTAACCACGTAGACGCCGTCCCGGAGGTCGATCGCAAAGGCCTCTTTCGGCTGCAGCACGATGCGCGGAGGCTCCGGCGGCAAGACCTCGAGCCCCGGTGCGCGCCGAATCTCCTCCCACGCGGCATACACCAATTCGCCGACTCCCTCGCCCGTTGCCGCGGATATGCCGCGCAATCCCGGAATGCGCGATTTCAGCGCTTCAAAGTTTTCGCGCGCTTGGGGCAGGTCGAGCTTCGAGATGCAAACGATCCTCGGTTTTTCGAGCAGCCGCGGGCTCCACGCGCGCAGTTCCTCCTCGATGGTCGTCTTACCGGCGAGGATTTCGTCGATCGGTTCGCCGCCGTCGATCAGATGGATCAGCACGCGCGTGCGTTCGACGTGGCGCAAGAAGCGATCGCCCAGACCGGCACCCGCGTGCGCGCCTTCGATCAAGCCGGGGACGTCCACCAGCACGAAGGAGTTGAACTCGTCGATGCGCACGACGCCCAGTTGCGGCTCGAGCGTCGTGAACGGGTAGTCCGCGACTTTCGGCCGCGCGGCCGAAACGACGGAGAGCAGCGTGGATTTGCCGGCATTCGGCAAGCCAACGATCCCACAATCGGCGAGCAGCTTGAGCTCGAGGCGCAGCTCCGCCGTCTCGCCGGGTTCTCCGCGCTCGGCAAAGCGCGGAGCCTGGCGCGTGCTCGTTGCGAAGTGCTGGTTGCCGAGGCCGCCGCGCCCTCCCCGCGCGACGACCAGACGCTCGCCCGGATGGGCGAGGTCGGCAACGCGCCGCATTCGGGCTGCCGCCCCGTCGCCTTCATTTTTATAGACGATCGTACCGACCGGAACAGGCACGTGCAGGTCCGCGCCGGCGCGTCCGGATTTATTGGAGCTGCCGCCCGGGCGGCCCGATTCGGCGGCAAACTGCTTCTTATAGCGGAAGTCGACCAAGGTGGAGATGCCGGGATCGGCTTCAAGGATGACATCGCCACCTTTGCCGCCGTCGCCCCCGGCCGGCCCGCCCTTGGGCACGTACTTTTCCCGCCGCCACGCGACAAGACCGTCGCCGCCCTTACCGGCGGCCACGGTTATCGTGGCCTCATCAATGAATTGCGTGTGGCTTTAGAGCGTCAATCAGACGACGTTGACGTGCGTTCTGTTGCGGGCGTTCGTGAACTCGACCCGGCCCTCGACCAGCGCGAAGAGCGTGTGGTCCTTTCCGATGCCGACGCCGCGCCCAGGATGAAACTTCGTCCCGCGCTGCCGCACGATGATGTTGCCGGGGATGACGAGCTCGCCCCCAAACCGCTTCACTCCCAGACGCTGGGCATTCGAGTCGCGACCGTTGCGGGTCGAGCCGGCGCCCTTCTTCGAGGCGAAAAGCTGGAGGTCGAAAACGAACATAGCCGACCGAGTATACCAAGGCGTCCCCTCGCGATGCAACGGTGCGAATCGCGCCACATTAGATCTTACCGGGGCGGGTATCGTCGCGCCAAAAAGGATCTTACCGAGAGGGGGTCCCTTGTCGAAGGGGGCGCCGGTGGAAGCAAAGGCTTGCCGGCAATATGCCGCCCA
>Ga0209061_1000311_pt1 | contig 140377 bp, 124 predicted proteins | sample Coa_R1_10_FD_187157 | JGI IMG/M metagenome (GOLD analysis project Ga0209061, IMG submission 187157) | Surface soil microbial communities from Centralia Pennsylvania, which are recovering from an underground coalmine fire - Coalmine... | ecosystem: Environmental > Terrestrial > Soil >... | reverse complement strand
GCGTGCAGCGCCCGACCGGTCGGGCGCGCGAGCGCGACGAGGGCGCGATCCACAGCTGGAAAGCCAAGAGGTGGCCCGCGCTAAAAAATCGCCGCGCGGCAGCGACGAATCATCGTCTTCATAGACGAGTCGGGTCTTTCCAAACGTCCCTGCCGCGCACGCACCTGGGCTCCCCGGGGCGAGACGCCGGTCCTGCAGTACACCTTCAGCTGGAAGCAGCTCTCGGTGATGGCTGGGATCAGTGCCCTGAGGTTCTACTTCCGTTTCTTCAACGGCTCGATCAAGGCCCCGCAGGTGGTCGAGTTCCTGAAAGCCCTTCATGCCACGATCGGAGGCAAGCTTCTGAGCGTCTGGGACCGGCTGCAAGCGCATCGCTCCAAGCTCGTACGTCAGTACGTCGAGGAACAGCGCGGCGCGATCGCCCTCGAGTACCTGCCGCCCTATGCCCCGGAGCTCAATCCGGTCGAGTACATCTGGGCTTACCTCAAGTCGCACGCCATGCCGAACTTCTGTGCTCGCGACCTCGGTGAGCTGCGCCATCACGCCAGCTCCCGTCTGCGCTCGATGCAGCGCCGCACGACGCTCGTGAGGGCGTTCTGGCGCCAGGCGGAGCTCTTTTGAGGCGTCATCCATTTACGCAATTCTCAATAGGAGTCGTGGCACCAGGATGGGAAGATCCGCGGGAAGCAGTCCGATCAACCCGAGGTTGGCTTCTATCGTCGGAAAATAGTTTCTCCGGGCGATAATCTCTAAGCGTCGACGTTCTCCCTGCCGGGCGAGCTCTGCGAGAGTCTTGATAAGGGAGATGTAGCCACGCGCCTCCACGATCATGACAAGTGCGCTCGCCTCGCCAGCTACGGCATGCGCGAGTTGCTGCGCTTTGGCAGCATTGCGCACGTGCTCGAGAAGCAGATTCGACGCAATGGTCAAGCCACCCCCGAGAAGAGTTCCGACCAGCGCCGCGATTGCCGAGCCGCTCACTTCGACGACTTCCGCAGCGTCCCCGCGCACTCCTTCAGGAGTTCCTCGAGCACAGCTCCGCATGCCCACAATTGCATGAACCCTCCCGACCTTCCTCTGGATAATCGTCGTGTCGGCTTACAACGTTGACAGTATCTGCTGGCGCTTCCGGTCGTACTCTTCCTTGGAAATCAGCCCGGCCTTATATAGCTCATCGAGTTGCCTAAGCCGGCTGGCCGCCCTACCGGGCGCACTCGATGGCATTGCAGGTGTCGATTCAGTCGCGATAGGTGCTTGAGACGGTTGGGCGACCGGGGTAGCGGCGGCTGCAGGGCGTTCCAAAGCGACTACAGGCTTTCCAGCAGTGGGCGGTGGCAGCGCTGACGCCGGGGTGGATGTCGCCACGGGTCCACCACCAACCGTATACCCTGCTTCCTGAGCTTTCTTGACGCAGGCATGATGCTCGGCCATTGCCACCGGAGCCCCAAGCCAGCCGAATCCCCAGGCATCGCAGTGAATAACCTTACCCTGCTGGTCGACCATGGCCGTCTTTTCAGAGACGCACCCGGTGAGCGCCAGCAGCGAAAGGAATAGCAGAGTTCGCATGGTTCGACCCCTCCCGTGGAAGCGCTTCAAGCGCTGTTCTTTTCGTTCACTCTACCACCCTGAGAGCGGCCAAACAAGGAGTCTGCTTCGGGGTTTTCCGGAGTTCGAACCGCTCCTTCAGCAGCAGATCATCGAGCCTCTCTGCGATTTCCTCGCGCTCAGACGCGCTCCACCGACGTTACGAGTTCGTTGTGAAAGCGCTGAATCTGGTCTAGCCGGAGCCGGACATTCTTCTTGAGCACGTCCTCTCCAGATTGAATCGTCACACGCTGAGCCTCCCGATCGTCTCCACAGGACTCGATCGCTTTCCGGAGCTCCTTATGCCCCCAGGGGCCATCCAAGTACTTCTTCATCTGCACGCCAAGGAATGGGAATGCGAATTGATCTCGGAGCGCCAAGAAGGCGATTACACCAGCGGCCGATCCCACTTCGTGGACGGGTGCGGCGGTGAGCGCGTGCACCATGCCGTCCACGATGGTCTGATCGTAGACGTTATAGATAGCGGCGTGCCCAAGACTATCCTGCTCTAGAGCATTACCGATCCTGCGGGCATGCTCAACAGCCGCCCCGGCAACAGCAACAATGCTGTCGCGTCTCTCGCGTTGCTGGTCCGCTACTGCCTGTAGAGCCGCATTTGATTGCTGCTGACCAACCCAAAAAGCAACGACGATCGCGGCTATGGAGCCCACTGCCTGAAACCACGCGGCCAGCGTCTGGCCGTCAGCGCCAGGGAAGGCTTCCCATAGGAACAAGGCCAGCAACGCGAGCGCTGCGGCCGAAGTGCCCCAAATCGTAAAGGTCAATATCCTACCCCAGCTCTGCCGAGTCTCCTCGGCTCTCTCAGACTGTTGGCGTCGGACTCGCTGCTCGGTCAACTGATCCAATGGTCGCTGCACACGCTTGTACCAGCGCAGCAGTCCCCAGCCTGCGGTTGTGACGCCGATCAGCGCGCCGGCGCTTGCCAAGATCAGCGTGAGCACTAGCCGCGCGTAAAGGACTTCGAGTACATATCGCTGGCCCTTCAGGCGTGCAAGATCGATTTGCAGTCTGTTGCTCTCTTTTCCCACTTCTGCCATAGCAGCAAGCGTCCCTTTGCATGGGTCAGCTCCCCGGAGCACCGACGGCTTAGCTTCCCCGGCCTTCTGACCCTGCTCCCGCACCTTCGCGTCCGCAATGGTGCACGAAAGCTCCTCCAACGACGTCTCGGCGAGCAGCTTCGATCTTTCCGTTACCGGCACCCACGACGCATTCCATTGCGCTACCGCGGTCTGCTCGGTACTGAAAGTCCTATAGGCCTGGACCAGGGAGACGCCAAACAACAGAAGGCCGCCTACAGCGACGAACTTGTAAAGGCTGTCGGTTGGGAGACGTGGGAACGTCATTTACCGAAACGCCAGGTTCTATCGAATCGATCCTGCACCGAGTCGATTACCTGGCGGATGCGCCCGGCGCGCTGCACGGTCGCAGCTTCTTTGTGGCCATGAGCCGCAATCTTGTTCGCTAGAGCGCGAGCATCAGTGAGCACCGACCGCAGATCGTCATACGCCTCGGACGGCTTTACATCGTACCGTGCAAGCAGGTCCTCAAGTGCTTCGCGTAGAAGCGCAGCCTGCGTGATGCGCGTGTGGTCAGCGACAATTAAAACTTTCGTGTAATTGTCGCGGATAGTTGTCGTCGGTAATTGTCGCCGGCGAAGCGGCGCGCGACGGCGGCGACAATTAGATTTTTCGGGTCGGCAGCCTCCACGACGGTCTTGTTTACGCTCCCCCCTCGAAGTGAGGGGTGGCGTGGTCACAGACCAACAAGTCAGGCGATTGATGGGACTACTCTCGGAAGGTAACCCGCTCGTCCGCGCTGCGGTCAAGGCGGGGATGAGCGAGCCGACGGCGCGCAAGTACGCCCGCTCGGGGCTGATGCCCTCGGCGGTGAAGGTCCCACACACGTGGCGGAGGCGGCCGGACCCGTACGTGGAAGTCTGGCCCGAGATCGAGGCGTTGCTCGAGAAGGATGGCGCGCTGCAGGCGAAGACGATCTTCGCCGCTCTGAACGAGCGTTATCCCGGGCGGTTCGCCGCCGGACAGCTGCGCACGCTGCAGCGCCGCGTGCAGACTTGGCGCGCGCAGTGCGGTCCGCCGCAGGAGGTGTTCTTCCCCCAGGTGCATCGGCCCGGCGAGCAGGGCCAATCGGACTTCACCGACATGGGCGAGCTCGCCGTCACGATCGCCAGGGAGCCCTTCGCGCACCTGTTGTACCACTTCGTGCTGACGTACTCGAACTGGGAGTACGCGGCGATCTGTCCGAGCGAGAGCTTCGAGTCCTTGAGCGCGGGGCTGCAGGGGGCGTTGTGGAGGCTCGGTGGGGTGCCCGAGGAGCATCGCACGGACAATCTGTCGGCCGCCACGCACGAGCTCCCCGAGAGCCGCGGGCGGGACTTCACGCGCCGCTACCAGCAGCTCCTGGATCACTACGGGATGCGCGGCTCGCGCAATTTCCCCGGCAATGCCCCCGAGAACGGGGACGTGGAGTCGAGCCATGGCCACCTGAAGACGGCGATCGATCAGCGGCTGCGACTGCGCGGCTCGCGGGACTTCCCCTCGCGAGCCGCCTACGCGGCCTTCATCGAGGAGTGCGTCGCCGCGCGCAACGCCACCCGCACCGAGCGGCTCACCGAGGAGCGCGCGCATCTTCGGCCCCTGCCCGAGGGGGCGTTGCCCGCCTACCGGGAACTTTACGCGCGGGTCTCCCGCAACAGCGTGATCCGCCTCGGGGCGCGCCGCTACATGGTGCCCTCGCGCCTGATCGGCCGGCGGCTCACCGCGCGAGTGCACGCCGACATCGTGGAGCTGTACCACCAGGGGACGCAGGTCGCCGTGCTCGAGCGGCTGGTGGGCGCTGAGCGCGAGCGCATCGACTACCGGCACATCATCGACTCCCTGGTGCGCAAGCCCGGCGCCTTCTGCCGTTACGCCTACCGCGAGGCGCTGTATCCGACGATCGAGTTCCGCCGCGCCTACGATGCACTCGTGGCCGAGGACGACGCCCGTGCGGACCTCGAGTACGTGCGTATCCTGCACCTGGCGGCCCGCGACGGGCAGGGTCGCGTCGAGGCAGCTCTGGCGGGGCTGCGCGCCGAGGGCATCGTGCCGCGCTATGAAGGGGTGCGCGAGCGGGTGCGTGGAGCGCGCACTGCCACGGGCGTGCCCGAGGTGCGCATCCCGGCACCGGACTTGAGCGGCTATGACCGGCTGCTCGGCTCCTACACGGCGGGCAACGCGCAGGTGACCCCATGAGCGCCGTGGCAGTGCGGGAGGAGGTGCTGCAGCTGCGGCTGAAGGGACTGCGGCTGCCAGCGTTCCTGGCCCATTACGCCGCGCTCGGCGAGCGGGCGCTCGCCGAGGGCTGGGCACCGATCGAGTATCTCGCCGAGCTCGTGGAGGTGGAGGTCGCCGAGCGTGCCGACCGGCGCCTGAAGCGCCTGCTCGAGGAGGCGGAGCTGCCCGCGGGCAAGACGCTCGCCTCGCTCGAACCGACTCGTTACACGCCCCCAATGCGTGCGCAGATCACCGAGCTCTGTCGCGGACAGTTCCTCAGCGAGGCGATCAACGTCTGTCTGATCGGCAAACCCGGCACGGGCAAGTCGCACGTGATGGCCGCGATCGCCCGAGCGCTCGTGGAGCGCGGCGCGGCGGTGCTGTACACGACGGTCGCCGCGCTCGTCGAGCGGCTGCTTGCGGCCAAGGGCGATCTGCGCCTGGCGCGCGAGCTCAAGCGGCTCGATCACTTCGAGTGCCTGGCGCTCGAGGATATCGGCTACGTCCAGCAGGACCGCGCCGAGATGGAGGTGCTCTTCACGCTGCTGGCCGAACGCTACGAGCGCAAGAGCGTGATGATCACCTCGAATTTGGTGTTCTCGCAATGGGACCAGATCTTCAAGGACCCGATGACCACCGCGGCGGCGATCGACCGGGTGGTCCACCACGCCGTGGTGCTTGAGTTCACCGGTCAGAGCTACTGCGCCGAGCAGGCCGAGCGACGCGTAGCGGCAGCGACGAAGGAGCAGCGGACCTGAACTGTCAGGTACTTCTCGGCACCGCGAAAGAGCTTCTGCCCGGCCTGCGGCCGGTCAGACCGCGCTGCCGCTTCGCGGCTGCGCGCAAGAGCAAGACGATAGAGACGATAGAGATGAAAACGGGAAGAAAAAGCCAGGGTCGACGCTCGCAGCGTCACGCCCGGTAACGGTGACCGTTGAGGAGGCGAAAGACCCGAAAGAAATAATCGTCGTGAGCGAAAGAAATAGTTGACGCTGGCCACGCTCGCCGCCGAGCAGCAACTCGATTGGGTAGTCGACTGGCTTAGTGCAGGAAGCAGGCGAACCTGCCAGATGTTTATCGCGCAACGCGGTGGATACAGCTACGGCGAGATCGCGAGCGCATTCGCCGTCAAAGAGCGGACGGTCGAGAAACACGTGGCGGCGGCAACCTCGATGCTTGAGGAGTTCGAGCATCAGGGTCGTACGACGCGTTCGACGGCGGGACCTTCTATGACGAGGGGCGTCCGGTGGCGACGTTTGCTGTGCCACGAGCTGATTCCTGACGCGGAGGCGAAATGACCCTGCTGTGGCATTCCGTTGCAGAATGCTCGGCCGCGTTGCAAGCGATCGCAATTCGGCTCATGGCCCGGCCCGCGGTCGGTGCCTGCACCAGGCGCATCTGCGCCAGCTCATCGGCTTTGCGTCTGGCTCGGAGCGGCACAAAGGCAGAGTCTAGGCCTCGCAAGCACTCGGATTGGGTGCGATGTGATAGCCAGGTGCAGTCGTGCTACCCAGAGCGATGTCCGATGCGGACGATGGGCAAGAACTCGGGAGGACCAGAGTCCTCACGCCCACTCCCGTTCGCAAGGAGCCGCGGCCTTCCCACGAAGCGCCCGTGCTCTCTCCCGCTCGGTACGTGCTGCTGCCGCTGGCGCAAGTGCTGACCGGGTACTCAGTGAAGGCCATGCAGCGCAAGATCGAGCGCGGTGACTGGCAGGAAGGCAAGGTCTGGAAGCACGCTCCAGACGGCCACGTCGTGATCGACATGGTGGGGTATCACAAGTGGGTCGAAAATCCATAACCGGCGGGGTCGCCCCCAAGGGCGCCGACCGGATCGAGCTGACCTTCGTCTTCGAGGGCGTGCGCTATCGACCGACGATCAAGCGGGTGCCATCAGAGGCAAACCTGCGCCGTGCGCGTGTTCAGCTCCAGGAAATCAAGCGCCGTATTGCCAGCGGTACGTTCGTATTCGCGGAAGAATTCCCCGAGTACCGTTATATGGAGCAGTTGGGCGGCGACGCGCGCGGCGCACGCACCTGCAACGATGTATTCAATGAGTTCATGACCCACTGCGAGTCGCGGATGTCGAAGAGCGATCTCGCGTTCGCGACATACGAGAGCTATCGCAAGATTCTGGACTCCGTGTGGCGTCCGGCGATCGGAACTGCTCTCTTCGACAGGGTCAAGTATTCCGACCTGGTCAAGATCGCGGATGGTCGGAAACTTTCCAAGAAGACCTATAACAACATCATCAGCCCGCTGCGGTGCGCGTTCGAGTACGGCTATCGCGACCATCCGGAGAAATTCAATCCTGCCTCCGGCCTAAAGGGCTTTCGCATCACGAAGAAGGACCGACCGGCAGTCGACCCGTTCTCGATCGCAGAAGCGGAAGCGCTCATCGCCGCGCTCCACCGCGACTGGGGCGAGGCGCAGGGCAACTATGATGAGTTTCGATTCTTCACCGGGCTGCGCCCATCTGAGCAGATCGCCTTACTCGTCTCGGACTGCGACATCGGCCAGGGGAAAATCAGCGTCACCAAAGCGCGTGTCATGGCGCGGGACAAAGATCGGACGAAGACAAGTGAAGACCGCCTGGTCGAGCTCTGTCCTCGCGCACTCGACGTGTTGAAGCGCCATCTTGCTCTCCGTGCTCGTCTGGTACTCGCCGGGCAGATCCGGCACGAGCACTTGTTCTTCAAGGAGGACGGCAGCCCAATTGGCAATCTTCAGTACCCGTGGGTCCGGTGGCGACGGACATTGCGCGCGGTCAAGGCCCGGTACCGTGACCCCTACAACACGCGGCACTCGTCGGTGAGCTGGAACCTCATGGTCGGCAAGAATCCGCTGTGGGTCGCCAAGATGCACGGCCACGGCGTGCAGACGATGCTCGAGGTGTATGCGGCGTGGACCGAAGATGCGAAGGAGTCGGACATCGAGGCAATCAGGCGCGCGATGGAGTCGCGCTTCAGGGAGGCGGCTTTGCCGAGGGTCATTGCCGAGGAAGCTGCTCAGTCCGTCGCGAACACCAACACCGATTCCCTGAGCGCCCTCGGATTTGCCACCAATACGCCACCAGACCACCCCAGGCCGGGCGTAACTTGCGGAACCAAAAGGAAAAATACTGGCGGAGAGAGAGGGATTCGAACCCTCGAAGGGCTTTTTGACCCTTACACCCTTAGCAGGGGTGCGCCTTCGACCACTCGGCCATCTCTCCGGCTGCGCTCGGCGAATCACGCCCCGGCAGGCGAGTCGTTCATGATACTGGCATCGATGAGGACAGGCAAAGGCGGCGCCTCGCGCGCGGCCCCGCCGAGGAGACCCAGCACGATGACCGCAGTCGGGGCATCGCCGCACGGCGATGCCCCGCCGCATTCAGGCCGATGCGAAGTCGCTGCGGTTCTGCCCCGCTTCGTGCTCCGCCTGCTGCTCGCGCTTGATGCGCTCGTAGATCTCTTCGCGGTGTACGGCGACATGCTTCGGCGCGTTGATCCCGATGCGGACCTGGTTGCCCTTTACCCCCAATACCGTGACGGTCACCTCGTTTCCGATCATGACCGTCTCACCCACCCGCCTCGTCAAGATAAGCATTTGTATTTTCCTCCTTGTTTTTGTAGCCGCGTCCCGACACCCGGGCTGGCTGCAAAAATCCGGCTCGAATCTAGCGAGTGTCACAAAGAAGACAAATCGGAGAAACCCTGAATCTGCCTGGACCGACTCCAAGCTTGCCTCGACCGACGTTGTCGCCTCAACAAACCGGGTTCGGGCGCAGTGTGAGCGCTAACAAGCGCCGTCCCGCATCACGCCGCCGCGAGTCTCGCCCGCACGATCTCCGCCACGCTCGCGAGCGCGGCGTCGAGCGCTTCCGGGTTCGTCCCGCCCGCCTGCGCGAAGTCCGGTCGGCCGCCGCCCCGTCCGCCGACCTGCGCGGCGACGGCGCCGATCAGCTCTCCTGCCTTCACGCGCGGCGTCTGATCCGGCGTCACGCCGGCGACCAGCACGACCTTTGAAGTCCCTTCGACGGAAGCAAGGACGATCACGGCGGATTTGAGACGGCTCTTCAATTGATCGACCGCGGTGCGCAGCGCTCCGGCGTCGGCGCCCTCCACCTTGGTCGCGACGACCTTCACGCCGCGCACGTCCACGGCGCCGGCGGCGAGGTCCACGCCCTGCCCGGAAGCCAGCCGATCTTTGAGAGCGCGCACGTCCCGCTCGAGCTGCTTCAACCGCTCCAGCGCATCGCGGACCTTCTCCGGCACGTCGTCGCGCGAGCCGCGCACGAGATCCGCGGTCGCTCGGAGCAGCGCCTCGCCGCGCTCGACGTACCGCAGCGCCGCCTCGCCCGTGACGGCTTCGATGCGGCGCACGCCGGCCGCAACGCCGCTCTCGGCGATGATCTTGAACAGTCCGATGTCGCCCGCGCGCTCGACGTGCGTGCCGCCGCACAGCTCCATCGAGAAATCGCCGACGCGGAGCACGCGCACGCGCTGCTCGTATTTCTCGCCGAACAGCGCCATCGCGCCGGAGGCGACCGCCTGTTCATAATCCATGACGCGGGTCTCCGCAGGCGCATTGCGCCGGATCTCCGCGTTCACGCGCCGCTCGATGTCGATCAGCTCCTCCGCCGTGAGCGGCTGGAAATGGGAGAAGTCGAAGCGCAGCCGGTCGGGCGCGACGAGCGAGCCCTTCTGCTGCACGTGCGAGCCCAGCCGCTCGCGCAGCGCGGCATGCAGCAGGTGCGTCGCCGTGTGGTTGAGCATGATCGCGCGGCGGCGCTCGCCGTCCACGTTCGCCGCGAGCACGTCGCCGATGCGGATGCGGCCCTCGGCGAGCACGCCGAGATGCGCATGCGCCGCGCCGCGCTTGCGCGTGTCCTCGACAACGAATCTCACGCCCGGTCCCGCCAGCTCTCCGGTGTCGCCGACCTGTCCGCCGGCCTCCGCGTAGAACGGGGTCCGATCGAGCACCACTTCGCCGCGCTCGCCGGCCGCCAACGTCTCGACGGCGGCGCCATCCTTCAGCAGCGCAACGACCTTCCCGTCGGTGCTCAACACTTCGTAGCCCTGGAAGAGCGTCCGTGCGTCCACTTCGGCGCCGCCGCGCAGGTCGACGCCGAAGCGACTCGCTGCCCGCCCGCGCGCGCGCTGCGCCTCCATCGCCGCCTCGAACCCCGCCTGATCGATGGCTAGCCCGCGCTCGCGCGCGATGTCCGCCGTCAGATCCACGGGGAAGCCGTAAGTGTCATAGAGCTTGAAGACTACATCACCCGGGATGACGGGCGGCGACGCCGAGGCAAGACTCCGCTCTGTGCCAGCCGCCGGCGCACGCTCCGGCGCCGTGATCCGCCCGATCGCCTCCTCGAGCAGCGCCATGCCCGTCATCAATGTCTCGGCGAACCGCTCCTCCTCTTGTTTGAGCACGCGCTCGGCATGCGCGCGCGCGCGCGCCAGCTCCGGAAACGCGGCGCCCATCTCCTCATCGAGCACGGATACCAGCTTGTAGAAGAAGGGATCGCGGATGCCGAGCTGGTACCCGTGGCGGATCGCGCGGCGGATGATGCGCCGCAGCACATAGCCGCGCCCCTCGTTCGAGGGCAGCACGCCGTCCACGATCAAGAAAGTGCACGAGCGGATGTGATCGGCAATCGCCCGCAGCGAGCTGGCACCGAGGTCGCGCGTTCCGGCGAGCTCGGCCGCCGCCGCGATGAGCCGCCGGAACAGATCGATCTCATAGACTGAGTGGACGCCCTGCATGACGGCCGCGATGCGTTCGAGGCCCATGCCGGTGTCGACGGAAGGCTTCGGCAGCGGCGTGAGCTTCCCGTCCGCCGACCGGTCGAACTGCATGAACACCAGGTTCCAGATCTCGACGAAGCGATCGCCGTCCTCGGCCGGCGAGCCAGGGGGACCTCCTGCGACTTCCGGCCCGTGGTCGTAGAAGATCTCGCTGCACGGCCCGCAGGGACCCGTGTCTCCCATTGCCCAGAAATTGGATCTCTCGCCGAGACGGGAGAAGCGGACCGCCGGCACGCCGATCTCCTCGAGCCAGATGCGCGCGGCTTCCTCGTCATCGCGATACACCGTCACCCAGAGCCGCGCGGGATCAATCGAAAGGTCGCACGTGATGAAGTCCCACGCGAACCGGATCGCCTCCCTCTTGAAATAGTCGCCGAACGAGAAGTTGCCCAGCATCTCGAAAAACGTGAGATGCCGCGCGGTGTAGCCGACGTTCTCGAGATCGTTGTGCTTGCCCCCGGCACGCACGCAGCGCTGACTCGATGCCGCGCGCACGTAATCGCGGCGCTCCTTGCCGAGGAAGACGTCCTTGAACTGAACCATGCCCGCGTTCGTGAAAAGGAGCGTCGGATCGTTCCCCGGGACGAGTGGGCTCGACGGCACGATCGTGTGGCCGCGGGCGCGGAAGAACTCGAGAAAGGCGCGGCGGATATCTGCCGCGCTCGTGGCGGGCTTCGCGGCGGCCGCGGTCGACACACCGGTGGCCGCGGTCGACATACCGGCGCCCGGCGGCCCGGCGGCCGAGGGACGTGCATCGGGAGTATGCGCTGCGTTCACGGCTGGCAAAGGCCTGGAAGTCATTCGTCCAAACCGGGGTCGGAATCCATGGCGAAACGGATATGATCCGACGAAAACCCCCGGTACTGCAAAAATCGCGCTTGCCTGGCCTTCTCGGCCCAGGCCTCGGGCGGGTCCGCACCGAACTTCCGGGCGCGCACCGCGCGGGCAAGGGTCCGCCAATCTGGCCCCGCTTCGAGCGCGGCGTCGATCAGCTCGGCGGGCAGGCCCAGCGCGGACAAGTCCGCCGCGATACGCACAGGCCCTTGGCCCCTCTCGGCATGATATGTCACATAGCTCGCCGCGAAGCGCGCATCGTCCAGCACCCGCTCCTCGATGAGCGCCGCCACGGCCGCCGCCACGGCTTGCGGATCAAAGCCGCGCTCCTCGAGTCGCCGGCCGAGCTCTGCGCTCGCGAAATCGCGCCGGGCGAGGAGCGCGATCGCCGCCGCGCGCGCGGCGTCCGAGTCGGCCGCCTGCTCAGGATCGAGCGCCTTGCGCCTGCCGGGCGTGGCGCGCCCGAGCCTCGACATCACGGCTCCGCCTCGATGCGCGGACCGACTCGAGGATGCGTGGACCCACTCAGGCCGTATTGGCCGCCTGATCACCGTTGCGCTGCTGCCGGACAGGCAGCAGCCGCGCCCGGACCTGTTCCTCGATCTCGCGCGCCACGTCCTTGTGCTGCTGGAGGTAGAGTCGCGCGTTGTCCTTGCCCTGGCCGATGCGCTCGCCCTTGTAGCTGTACCAGGCGCCCGACTTCTCGATGATGCCCTGCTGGCTGCCGAGCTCGATGATCTCGCCCTCGCGGGAGATCCCGCAGCCGTACATGATCTCGAATTCGGCCTCGCGGAACGGGGGGGAGACCTTGTTCTTCACCACCTTCACCCGCGTCATGTTCCCGACGACCTCCTCGCCGTTCTTGATGGCGCCGGTGCGGCGGATGTCGAGGCGGACGGAGGAGTAGAACTTGAGCGCGTTGCCGCCCGTCGTCGTCTCGGGATTGCCGAACATGACGCCGATCTTCATGCGGATCTGATTGATGAAGATGACGATCGTGTTCGAGCGTTTGATGTTGCCGGTCAGCTTGCGCAGCGCCTGCGACATGAGGCGCGCGTGCAGGCCCACCTGCATCTCGCCCATCTCCCCTTCGATCTCCGCCTTCGGAGTGAGCGCCGCGACGGAGTCGATCACGACGAGATCGACCGCGCCCGAGCGGACCAGCATGTCCGTGATCTCGAGCGCCTGCTCGCCCGTGTCTGGCTGGGAGACGAGAAGCTCGCCGACGTTCACGCCCAGCTTCTCGGCATAGGCCGGATCGAGCGCGTGCTCCGCATCGACGAACGCCGCCGTGCCGCCGTTGCGCTGAACCTCGGCCACGACCTGGAGCGTGAGAGTGGTCTTGCCCGAAGCCTCCGGCCCGAAGATTTCGACGATACGCCCGCGCGGCAGGCCCCCGACGCCGAGCGCGATGTCGAGCCCGAGCGAACCGGTCGAGACGGTCTCCACGTCCCACGTCGCGGGCGCATCGCCGAGGCGCATGACGGAGCCCTTGCCGAACTGCTTCTCGATCTGTCCCAATGCGGCGGCGAGCGCCTTCTTGCGGTTGTCGTCCATTCTCAAATTCCTCGCGGAAATGCCTCGCGGAGTGCGCGGGTGCGGTGCGGGTGCCGGTGCGCGCAAACGCGCTCGATCTCGTCGCGGAATTATCTCACATCGAGGCTCGCTGCGGACTCGAGAAAGCGAGGTATTCGCGCGATTTTTCAGCGCCGTTGCGGCGCCGCGGGAGGGGCACGCTGCGCTGCCGCGATCCCCCGCTCGCCGGCGCGACAGATGTCGCCGCGAGGGGGCCTGCACAGTGCCCAGGACCCGACGATACTGTATGACGATCCTTCCGGAAGGGTGCGGCTCTCGACGAGCGCAAATTCATCGAAGGTCCACGTCACGGGAGGCATGCGCCGGTCGGTAGGCGTGCGCACGCCGGGCGGCGCGCCCACGTCGCGCCGCTTGCGCATGTCGGGCGACACGTGCCGGACCTGACGTGCCAGCGTCACGTGCGCTCGGAAGGGCTTGAGATCCGAGCGGAAGCCGGCGGCTGACAGCGCCGCTCTCAACTCTGCGGCCAACGCGGCGGTGCCTGCCGGCTCCCGGCTCGCGGCGGCGCACAAGAGCTGCGCGCGGCGCCAATATTCGATCGTGTCCAGGGTGACTTCGAACCGTCCGGCGGCCGTGTAACGTTCGCGCGCCGATCCAGGCTGCCGGGAAAGCTCCCGCGCCAGCTCGGCGAGCACGGGCAGCGACGCCTCAGGCACCGACCCGAGGAAGGCGAGCGTCACGTGCAGATTCTCGAGCGGCACCGGCCGGCCGCCGCGCAGAGCGCTCATCGCATCGCGAACTGCCGCCGCCAGGGCCTCGCGCATCGCCTGATCCGGCCACAGCGCGAAGAACAGCCGCCGCGTGTTCATCGCACTCGTCGCGCTCGCCTCACCGGATGCGCCCGCCGCGCCCGCCGCATCTGCGCTGCCGCCTGCGGCTCGAGCAGCCTTGCGATCAGCCGCAGCGCCCGCTCCACGGATCTCCGCCGCACGGCTTCACGATCGCCTCTGAACCGCTCGCACACCGTCATCAAAGAAGGGTCCGCGCGTCCCCTGCGGCCTCCATGCCGTCGAGCGACGCAGAACCACACAGTGCCCACCGGCTTCTCGCCCGTGCCTCCATCAGGTCCCGCGATACCGCTCACCGCGACGGCGACTTCGACCCCCGCAGCGCGCAGCGCTCCGAGCGCCATTTCCCGCACCGTCTGCTCGCTTACCGCGCCGAAGCGCTCGAGCGTGCGGCGCGAGACGCCGAGCGCGCGCATCTTCGCCTCGTTCGAATAAGTGACGTATCCGCTGTCCAGCCACTCGGAGCTGCCCGCCGTGTCCGTCAGCGCTTTTGCGATCCAGCCGGCCGTGCACGACTCGGCCGTCACGACTCTGAGGCCCGCGCGCCGCAGCCCGCGTCCGATGCGTGTCGCGAGCCGTGCGAGAGCGATATCGTCCATGTTCGCGAAGTCTACGCTACTAGTCCCAGCGCCCTATAGCCCGTCGGCCTCTCCCCCGCTCGACCTCACGGCGCCCCTGCGTCCGCATACGCCCGTTCGACGGATTGCGGGATGTTCCTCAAGTTCTGCCATCCCGCGTACTTGCGGCCGAGCTCCGCGGCGATCAGCCGGCCGGCCTCGGCGGAGGACTTGCCCTGCCGCTCGAGCGCAAGAGCCCGGTCCTCGAGATCGACGAGGAAGGCGCGCTCCTCGCCGATCAACTCATTGCCGCCGAGCCCGCCATGATCGGGAACGATGAGCTTCGGAGCGAGCGGCGCCACGCGATCGAGCACGGCGATCCATTGGCGCGGGCTGCAGCTCGCGCAGATGATGTTGGGCGAGATTTCGTTTTGAACCACATCCCCCGACAGCAGGACCCCGTCCTCGGGTACGAATATCAGCTCGTCGCCCCTCGTGTGAGCGGCGCCGAGATTGAGCAGCCGTGCCTCGACTCCACCCAAATCGAGGTCGAGCTCGCGCTCGAACAGGACGTCGGCCTTGCCGATCCTCGCGCCCTGGAGGAGCGATCTCATCAAAGGGTTCCGCCCCGAGAAGAGCGCGATCATGCGCGGGCCTTCCGTTTCCAGCTCCATCTGCTGCACCTTCGGGCGGATGACCGTGGTACCCGGAGGGAAGCCGTCCTGACCTGCGGCATGCTCCGGGTGGAAATGGGTCGTCGTCAGATAGAGCCGCTGGCCCTTGGCGGACAACTTCTTCGCCGCACGCGCGACGAGCGCGCCATTGCGCGCACCCAAGCCGGTGTCCACGACCAGAACGCCGGTGTCCCCCACGATGATGCCGACGTTCGGGAAACCCATGATGACATGTACATGGGGCGACACCTGTCTTACTGCGTTCTCCGGCAGCAGGGGATCGGTGATGATTGGCTGTGCTGGAGCGGCGGCCCGCGCGGTGCCGGTCAGCACGAGAATGCCGATCAGGACCCAGGGTGTGGTGGCGCGCATGGTTTACTCGCTTTGTCCGGATCGTCCGCCGGCGGACATGAGGTCGCGCAAACTTGCGAGGCGGCTACGATGGCCCGCGCAGCGGGCGAGTGCAAGGCCGCCACGAAAGCCCCATTGAACAGCCAACTCTCGAAGCCTATCGTAGTCGAGACCGGCGGCAGAGCCGCCTCAGCCGAGCTGCTCCTCTCAAAGCCGCCCGGCTCGCTTTCTTCCCTCGGAGGCGTTTACATGCCCAAGTCCGGCGCTCGTTCGCCGTTCACCTTGAAGCTCGGTACTGCCATCGCCGCTCCGCTCCTCTGTGCGACCATCATTCGAGCACAGTCTACAACCGAGTCGGGTCCCCATGCCGCTGCCTCGACCTCACATGGCGGCGCCGAGCAGTTGATGAGACGCGATCTCATCGGCATGCCGGCCAAGGAGGTGGTCATGAGCACGATCGAGGTTCCGCCCGGCGCCAGCTCGCCGCCGCATCGGCACGATGCCCAGGTGTTCGTCTACATGCTCGAGGGGCGGATGATCATGCAGGTCGAGGGAGGACCGCGGGTGACGATCGGACCGGGGCAGACGTTCTATGAGAGTCCCACGGACATCCACACCGTCAGTGCGAACGCGAGCAAGACCGAGCCGGCGAAATTTCTGGCGATTTTGATCAAGGACAAGGGCAAGCCGGCGACCGTCCTGGTGGCGCCGCACCAGGGCCACTGAGTGGTTGAGGCTCGCCTGCGCGAGCCCGCGGCTCCGGGCCGCTCTGCCTTGACGCGGGGCGCGAGTCGTACACCAACTTGCTCGAGTGCCCGAGTTGAGCGCGGTTGATCGGCCCTAGGCGGCGGCGTATTCTGCGCCTCACCGCGAACCGGTAGAAACACCGCTTCGTTGCATGGGGCGTCCCGGCTCTCACGTGGCTGCTCGCGGCATGCTCCGGCGGCACCGGCTCGTCACCGGCCGACTCAACCCTCGCGCCGGTCAATGTTGCCGCAACGCACGCAAGCGCCGCGTCCAAGGGTCCGATGCTGTCGCTGGCACGCACCGTGCTCGCTCGTGCGAGCTGAGACACGGGACGAGGCCCAGGCTCCTTGCCCCGCCTGCCGACTCTTCGGGACGAAGCACGCCTCCTGCAGGGTGCCGTCGCTGCCGACGAATGACGTATCGAGCCCGCCACCCGCCATGTCGTCGTGGCCCTTGCAGCTCGTGAGCGGAAAGGCGCGCCCCGCCAACGGCTTCTCATCGGGGGGCCGCGCGGGCTCCGAATGGCCCATGTAGCCGTATCGGTACGGCAAGCAGATGAAGCGATCTTCGATGCACGGCAGTCCGCGCGGCGCCGCGGGGATACGGATTCTGCTCCTCCGAGCCCTCCTGACCGGCGTCGAGATCGAGTATCCAACGCCTGATGCTCGACGTGCCGAGAGGGGCCTCATGATGCGTAATCAGAGCCGGCCGTCTGACGGAGAAGCGGCAGTGAACGCTCGGATATCATTGTCTATATGAACAGCACAAGTGCCTCGCAAGCCCCGGACCAGCTGAACAGCCATACGCCCCTCATGCAGCAGTACCTCCGGGTCAAGGCGCAGTACCCGGACACGCTGCTCTTCTACCGGATGGGCGATTTCTACGAGCTGTTCTACGAGGACGCGCGCCGCGCCGCCGCGCTGCTCGACATCACGCTCACGACGCGCGGCCAGTCGGCCGGACAGCCGATTCCGATGGCGGGCGTGCCGGTGCACGCGGTCGAGAGCTATCTCGCGCGGCTCGTGCGCAAGGGCGAGTGCGTCGCGATCTGCGAGCAGCTCGGCGACCCCGTGAAATCAAAAGGGCCAGTGGAGCGGCAGGTCGTCCGCGTCGTCACCCCGGGCACGGTCACCGAGGACGCGCTGCTCGATGAGCGGCGCGACACACTGCTCGCGGCACTGGCACGCGACGGCGCCCGCTTCGGACTCGCGTGGCTCGATCTCTCGGCCGGCCGCTTCACGCTGCTGCAAGCCGAGGGCGAGCATGCGCTCGCGGCAGAGCTCGAACGGCTGAAGCCTGCGGAGCTGCTGGTACCCGAGGATGCGCGCGGTGAGGCGCCGGCGCTCTCGCGCAACGGAGCGGCCGTGCGTCCGAGGCCGCCGTGGCACTTCGAGCTCGCGAGCGCCTCGCGCCTCCTGACCGATCAGCTCGGCACACTCGATTTGAAAGGCTTCGGCGTCGATGAGCTGCCGCTCGCCCTCGCGGCCGCCGGCGCGCTGCTGCAATACGTCCGTGACACCCAAAAGTCCGCCCTGCCGCACATCCGCGGGCTCACGGTGGAGGAGCGCTCGGACGCGCTCATCCTCGATGCCGCAACGCGCCGCAACCTCGAGCTCGACGCCAGCTTGGCAGGCCACCCGGAGGCGACGCTGTTCGCCATCTTGGATCGCTGCGCGACGGCGATGGGGTCTCGGGAGCTGCGCCGCTCACTCAATCGGCCGCTGCGCGATGCAGCGCTCCTGCGCGCCCGCTACCAAGCCCTCGCGACGCTGATCGACCAGCGGCGGTTCGAGGGAGTCGCCGATCGCCTGCACGCCGTCGGAGACGTCGAGCGGATCCTCGCGCGCGTCGCGCTGCGCTCCGCGCGCCCCCGCGATCTTGCACAGTTGCGCACTGCGCTCGCGTCCCTGCCGGCGCTGCGCCGCGAGCTGGCCCGGCTCGACTCGCCGCTCCTCAAATCGCTCCTCGAACGCATCGGAGAGCATGCCGATGCGCATGCGATGCTCGAGCGCGCGATCGCCGCCGAGCCTGCGCCGCTCCTGCGCGACGGCGACGTGATCGCGCCCGGCCATGACGCGGAGCTCGACGAGCTGCGTCGCATCGCGACGCACACCGACGACTTCCTCCTCGAGCTCGAACGGCGGGAGCGCGAGCGGACCGGCATCGCGGGCCTCAAGCTCGGCTTCAATCGCGTGCAGGGCTTCTTCATCGAAGTCTCACGCCGCGATGCCGAGCGCGTGCCGAGGGACTACATCCGCCGGCAGACGGTCAAATCGGCCGAACGCTTCGTCACGGCGGAGCTCAAGAGCTTCGAAGACAAGGTGCTCTCCGCGCGCGAGCGGGCGCTCGCGCGAGAGAAAGAGCTGTACGAGCAGGTGCTCGCGCAGCTCACCGAGTGGCTGGGCCCGCTGCAGGAGACGGCCGCGGCGATCGCGCAGCTCGATGCGCTCGCGAGCCTCGCCCGGTGCGCCGCGGAGCTCGAATGGACCGCGCCTCAGCTCGTGGAGGAGCCCGTGCTCGCGATCGAGGGCGGTCGCCATCCCGTCGTCGAGCGCTTCCTCGACGGCCGCTTCGTGCCGAACGATCTGAAGCTCGATGCCACACGGCGGATGTTGATCATCACCGGCCCCAACATGGGCGGCAAATCCACCTACATGCGCCAGGTCGCGCTCATCGTCATCCTCGCGCACATGGGCAGCTTCGTGCCGGCGGATCGCGCGGTGATCGGGCCGATCGATCGCATCTTCACGCGCATCGGCGCCGCGGACGATCTTGCCGGCGGCCGCTCGACGTTCATGGTCGAGATGACCGAGGCGGCGAACATCCTGCACAACGCGACGCGGCACAGCCTGATTCTGATGGACGAGGTCGGCCGCGGGACGAGCACGTTCGACGGCCTCTCGCTCGCCTGGGCGATGGCGCGGCACATCGCGACGCGCGTGCGCGCGTTCACGCTCTTCGCGACGCACTACTTCGAGCTCACCGCGCTCCCCGCCGAGATCGAGGGATGCGCGAACGTGCACCTCGACGCGACCGAGCATGGCGAGCAGATCGTCTTCCTGCACGCCGTGAAGGATGGTCCCGCGAACCGCAGCTACGGCCTGCAAGTCGCGCAGCTCGCCGGCGTCCCGAGAGAGGTCATCACGCGCGCCAGGGACTACCTCGCGGCGCTCGAATCGGACCGCGATGGCCGGCTTGCGCGCAGCGCGCAGGCGGAGCTGCCGCTGTTCCGCCCCACGGCGCCGCCTGATGCGTCGCGGACGGCCGCCCGGGCTCAGGCCGGGATTCGAACGTCCGCTCCGCCGGCGGGCGCAGAGTTTCCCTCTTCCGATCCCGCGCTCGACGCCGTGCGCGCAGCGCTCGCCGCGCTCGACCCCGACGAGCTCACCCCGAAGGCGGCCCTCGAAGCGCTCTACAAGTTGCGCGCGTTGCTGAACGGGGGCGCGGAGAGACGCGGCGACGGCGAGAAATGACCGTCGCGCAGGAATCCCGCGGTCTGCCGCGCCACGATCGCCGAGACGAGCAGCCCCATGTGCGATGCGGGCACCGAGATGAAATCCGCCGCGCCGGGCAGCCGTGTCTCACTCACCGCGATCGTGCCATCGTTGTCGTCGTCGAAGCGCGCGACGAGGTGGCCCAGGCCCAATCGGCGCGTGCCCGCGATGATCCCGAGCTCGTGTGGGCTCATCCAGCGCCGCTCGCGTTGAACGAGCAGCTCCTCCCGCACACACCGGCCGACGAACGGCGCCATCCAGGTGAGCCGCGCCAGCCCCTGCGCCGCCCGGCAGCTCACGGCCGGCGTGCCGAGGAACACGACCCGTCCCGGCAGCTCGACCGGGAACCGCTCGAAGAAGCGGTAGATGACGAGCCCGCCGAGACTGTGGCCCACCCAGTGTAGCCTCGCGGGCGGATCACCTGCTGCGCACGCCACACGCTCGGCGACGAACCGCCGCAGCCGTTCCGTGACTTCCTCCATCGAGCTCGAGACGCTCGCGTAGCTGAACAGCCACACCTCGCATCCTAGCGCATGCGCGATGCGCCTGCGCAGCAGCAGGGAGTCCGCGCGCGAGGACCAGAGGCCGTGGACATAGACGACCGCCTCGCGTGTCACGCCGTCCCCGCCGCCCAATGCGCCGTCCAATGCCCCGCTGCCGCGCAAGCGCCGCGCTGCCGCGCTACCGCGCGCCGCGACTTCAGTCCGGCGGCGGCGTCCGCACGCGGATGTGCAGCTCCCGCAGCTGCGCCTCGCCAACTTCCGACGGCGCATCCGTGAGCGGATCGGCGGCGGTTTGCGTCTTCGGGAACGCGATCACGTCGCGGATGCTCTCCGCGCCCGCCATGAGCATTGCGATCCGATCGAGGCCGAATGCGATGCCGCCGTGCGGCGGCGCGCCGTACTTGAGCGCATCGAGCAGGAAGCCGAACTTCCGCTGCGCCTCCTCGGCGCCTATGCCGAGCAGCTGGAAGACGGCGGCCTGCATCTCCGGGCGGTGGATGCGCACCGAGCCGCCGCCGATCTCCGAGCCGTTCAAGGCGAGGTCGTACGCGCGCGCGAGCGCCGTCCCCGGGCTTGCGGCAAGCTCGGCCGGATCGTCCGTCTGCGGCGAGGTGAAGGGATGGTGCATCGCCACCCAGCGCTTCTCGTCCGCATCCCATTCGAACATCGGGAAGTCGATCACCCAGAGCGGCCGCCAGCCCTGCTCGACCCGACCCGAGTCCTGCCCGATCTTGATGCGCAGCGCACCGAGCGAGTCGTTGACCACCTTCGCCGCGCCCGCGCCGAAGAAGATCAGATCGCCGTCCGCCGCGCCCGTGCGCTCGAGGATCCCGCTCACCGCCGCATCGCTCAGGAATTTGATGATCGGCGACTGTAGGCCCTCGCGACCCTTCGAGCGCTCGTTGAGCTTCACATACGCGAGCCCCTTCGCGCCGTAGCGACCGACGAACGCCGTGTAGTCGTCGATCTCCTTGCGCGAGAGCGCCCCGCCCTGCGGCACGCGCAGTGCGGCGACGCGGCCGGCCGGATCGTTCGCCGGTCCTGCGAAGACTTTGAAGTCGCAGTCCTTCACCAGGTCCGCCACATCGACGAGCTCGAGCGGAATGCGCAGGTCCGGCTTGTCCGAGCCGTAGCGCCGCATCGCCTCTGCGTACGTCATGCGCGGAAAAGGCTCGGGCAACTCGGCGCCGAGCACTTGCCGGAACACGTGCCGCACCAACCCTTCCATGAGGCGCATGATCTCCTCCTGCGGCAGGAAAGAAGTCTCTATATCGAGCTGGGTGAACTCCGGCTGCCGGTCGGCGCGCAGGTCCTCGTCGCGGAAGCAGCGCACGATCTGATAGTAACGGTCGAAGCCCGCCACCATGAGCAGCTGTTTGAAGAGCTGCGGCGACTGCGGCAGCGCGAAGAACTTGCCGGGATGGGTGCGGCTCGGCACGAGGTAGTCGCGCGCGCCTTCCGGCGTCGATTTGCCGAGCACGGGCGTCTCGATGTCCAGGAAGCCGTTCGCGTCGAGATAGCCGCGCATCGCGCGCGTGATCCGGTAGCGCAGCTTCAGGCGCGCGCTCATTTCTTCGCGGCGCAGGTCGAGGTAGCGGTATTTGAGCCGCACTTCCTCGCTCACCGTCTCATCGAGCTGGAACGGCAGCGGCTCCGACCGGTTGAGCACTTCGATCGCGTCCGCGAGCAGCTCTACCCGGCCGGAGGCGAGGTTCGGATTGACCGTGCCGGACGGACGCTCGCGCACGCGCCCGCGCACGCTCACGACCCATTCATTGCGCAGCCGCTCGGCTTCTTTGAACACCTGCGGCCGGTCGGGATCGAAGACCACCTGCAGCAGACCTTCCCGATCGCGCAGATCGACAAAGATGACGCCGCCGTGATCGCGTCGGCGGTGGACCCAGCCCGCGACCGTGATCTCCCGGCCCGAGAGCGTTTCGTTGACGTTTCCGCAGTAGTGCGTGCGCATGGACATAGACGGAGCAGCTTATCAGATGAGCGCCGGCCGCCGCCGCGGCGCCGCAGCGTCCGGCGAAGTCACTCCGCGCCGGGTAGCGCCGAGGAAGCGGACGCGCCGACGTAAGGCGGCGTAACCACTCCGCACGTGACGATCATTTTCATCGCCGCATCGACGCTCATCTCGAGCGGGACGAGCTGCGAGCGCGGCACCAGGATGATGAAGCCGGCCGTCGGGTTCGGCGCGGGGGAGATGAAGACGCAAACGAGCGGCTCGCCGGTCTTCGCGCTCACCTCCGGCACGTCATCGGCCGTGACGAACCCGATGCTCCACACGCCCGGGCGCGGATACTCCACCGCGACGACCTGCCGGAACGAATGGCTCGACGTGAGCACGCTTTCCGCGAAACCCTTGACCCCGCTGTAGACCGAGCGCACGAGCGGGATGCGCTGCAGCAGCTCTTCCCAGTACGTGACGAGCTGCCGCCCGACGAGGTTCGTCACGGCGAGCCCAGTCAGGAGGACGAGAACGAACGCAAAGAGGGCGCCAAGGCCGGGAACGTAGATCCCGAACAGCTTCTCCGGCTGCAAGCGCTCGGGCAGCAGCACGAGTGTCCGGTCCATCACGTCCACGATGAAACTCACCACCCAGATGGTGGCAAGGATCGGCAGCCAAACGAGCATGCCGGCGACGAGGTAGCGCCTGAGGCCCCAGCTGCGCCGGCCGGTCGCCGTCCTGCGCTGCGTACCGGCGAGCGTCGAGGGCGTGCCAGTCGCTTCTCGAGGTGCCTCCGCGCCGAGGCGCACCTCGGCGGCGCGAGGCGCCTCCGCTGCACGGGGTACCTCCCCCGCGCAAAGCGCCTCCGCTGCGCGGGGCGCATCCGCCGTTCGCAATCCGCCCGACGCTCCCTTGCCGGGCGGCCCGTCTCCTCCCCGCGGCGAACCCGCCTCAACGCGGCTCGCCATGACCGCTCAGCGCCTGGACTTGCCGCGTGCGGTGCGCGCTTTCGCCTTCCCGGCGGAGACCTTCGCGCCCGGGCGCCGGGCCGAGCTTCCGCGTGATCCGGCGGCCTTCGCATGCGCTGCGCCGTGGCGGCCGTCCCGGGCCGATGATGCGCCCCGCGAGGGGGCCGGCGCGCGGGAGATGGCGACGCTGCGGCGCTCGCCTTTCTCCGCGGCGGCCGGCGCGCTCGGCTTCGTCTCGGCGGGCTTGGCGGCCTCTGCCGGCTTCGCCTCCGCGGCTTCCGCCGGCTTCGATTCCTTCTCGGCTTTCTCCGCCTTCTCAGCCTCCGCGAGATTGCGCTTCGGCTCCTGATCCGACTTGAAATCCGTCTCGTACCAGCCGCCTCCCTTCAGGCGGAAGTTCGGAATCGAGACCAGCTTCTTCAGCGTGTTCCGGCCGCACGAGGGACACTTCTTGAGCGGCGGATCGGTGATCTTCTGCATCACCTCGCTGTAGAACTTGCAGCTCTGACATTCGTATTCGTAGAAAGGCATGGCGTTCTTCTGATCGGAGTGGTCACTCGGAGTTGTTTGGAACAATCCGGCCGGACGAGTATACCCGCTGCCCGGGCGCCCTGACACGGCGCTCTCTGCCCGGACACCCTAGCACGCCCGCGGCGGACGGTCAGGCAGCCTTCTGCACCGCCTTCTCGAAAACGAGACGCCCGTCGCGCGCCGTGACCTGCACGGTGTCCCCGGGCCCGAACTCGCCCTTCAAGATCTGCTGCGCGAGCGGATTCTCGATCTGCTGCTGGATGACGCGCTTTAGCGGCCGCGCCCCGTAGACCGGATCGTAGCCCGCCTCGCCGATCAGGTCGCGCGCGCGGTCGTCGAGGGCGAGGTCCATGTTCCGGTCCGCGAGCCGCTTGCGCAGATACGCGAGCTGGATGTCGACGATCTGGCGGATCTGGTCCGTGCCGAGCGGCCGGAAGACGACGATGTCGTCGATCCGGTTGATGAACTCCGGCCGGAAGCTCTGCTGCACGATCTCCATGACGGCCGCGCGCATGCGCGAGTAGTTCTTCGCGCCCGCGTATTCCTGGATGACGTTGGATCCCAGGTTCGAGGTCATGATGATGACGGTGTTGCGGAAATCGACCGTGCGCCCCTGCCCGTCCGTCAGGCGCCCGTCGTCGAGCACCTGCAGCAGGACGTTGTACACGTCCTGATGAGCCTTCTCGATCTCATCGAGCAGGATCACCGAGTAGGGCCGACGCCGCACCGCTTCGGTGAGGTAGCCGCCCTCCTCGTAGCCGACATAGCCGGGAGGCGCGCCGATCAAGCGCGCGACGGAGTGCTTCTCCATGAACTCCGACATATCGATGCGGATGAGGGCATCCTCCGTGTCGAACAGAAACTCCGCGAGCGCCTTGCAGAGCTCGGTCTTGCCGACGCCCGTGGGGCCAAGGAACAGGAACGAGCCGTTCGGCCGCCGCGGATCGGAAAGCCCCGCGCGCGAGCGGCGGATCGCATCCGACACGATGCGCACCGCCTCGTCCTGCCCGACCACCCGCTTTTCGAGCTCGCTTTCCATGCGCAGGAGCTTTTCCTTCTCGCCCTCGAGCATCTTCGCGACGGGGATGCCGGTCCACTTCGAGACCACCTCGGCAATCTCCTCCTCGGTCACACGATTGCGGACGAGTCGCCGCTCCCTCTGCTCGGCGGCCTGCGCCTCGGCGAGCCGCTTCTCGAGCTCCGGGATGCGCCCGTATTGCAGCTCCGCCATCCGCCCGAGATCGCCGGCGCGGCGGGCCGCATCGAGCTCCGTGCGCACGCGGTCGAGCTCCGCGCGGATCTGCGCGGCGCTTTGCAGGGTCGCCTTCTCGGATTTCCAGACTTCCTCGAGGTCCGCATACTCCTTCTCGAGATTGCGCAGCGTCTCCTCGAGCGCTTCGAGGCGCCGGCGCGAGGCTTCATCCTGCTCGCGCTTCAGCGCCTCCTGCTCGATCTTGAGCTGAATGATGCGCCGCTCGAGCCGGTCGAGCGCTTCGGGCTTCGAGTCGATCTCCATGCGGATGCGCGCGGCCGCCTCGTCGATCAAGTCGATCGCCTTGTCCGGCAGCTGCCGGTCCGTGATGTAGCGGTGCGAGAGCGTCGCAGCCGCGACGATCGCAGGATCGGTGATCTCGACGTTGTGGTGGACTTCGTAGCGCTCCTGCAGGCCTCGCAGGATCGCGATGGTGTCCTCGACGGACGGTTCGTCCACCAGCACGCGCTGGAAGCGCCGCTCGAGCGCGGCGTCCTTCTCGATGTATTTGCGATATTCGTCGAGTGTCGTCGCGCCGATGCAGTGCAGCTCACCGCGCGCGAGCGCGGGCTTCAACATGTTGCCCGCGTCCATCGACCCCTCCGCCCGGCCCGCGCCGACCACTGTGTGCAGCTCGTCGATGAACAGGATGATGCTGCCCTCCTGCTTCGCAAGATCGTTGAGCACGCCCTTCAGCCGCTCCTCGAACTCGCCGCGGAACTTCGCGCCCGCGATGAGCGCACCCATGTCGAGGGCGAGGATCCGCTTGTTGCGCAGCCCCTCCGGCACCTCGCCATTGACGATGCGTTGCGCGAGCCCTTCGACGATCGCAGTCTTGCCGACGCCTGGCTCGCCGATCAGGACCGGGTTGTTCTTCGTCCGTCGCTGCAATACCTGGATGGTGCGGCGGATCTCATCGTCCCGGCCGATGACCGGGTCGAGCTTGCCTGAGGCCGCGCGCTCGGTGAGGTCGATGGTGTATTTCTCGAGCGCGCCGCGCTGCTCCTCGGCGTTCGGGTCGCTCACCTTCTCGCCGCCCCGAACTTCGTCGATCGCCTTCTCGACCGCGCCGCGCGCCACGCCGGCGTCCTTGAGCAGCCGTGCCAGGTGCGCGCGGTCCTCGAAGGCGGCGAGCACGAAAAGCTCGCTCGAGATGTACTGATCCCCGCGCTGCTGCGCGAGCTTGTCCGCGACGTTGAGCAGCCGCACGAGGTCGTTCGAGACGTGCACCTCTCCCGGCGTCCCCTCGACCGTCGGCAGGCGATCGAGCACGGCCATGAGCTCGGAGCGCAGCTTGTTGAGGTTCGCGCCCGCCTTCATGAGCAGCGGCCGCACCGTGCCGCCCTGCTGGTCGAGCAGCGCGAGCATGACGTGCGCGGGCTCGAGGAACTGGTGGTCCCGCCCGACCGCGAGCGACTGCGCGTCCGCGAGCGCCATCTGGAACTTGCTCGTCAACTTGTCCTGACGCATGGGAATCCTCGATAGGTGCCGAAGGGGTTCGCCCACAGGCGAGTCCCTGAAGGAGCGTCAGTCCCGTTCTGGGGACACAACGGCAGGGTTCAAGATCCCCTGGAGTGGCGCACGATCCCGGTTTGGGCACACCGGCGGCCTTCGCTGCGCACGGTGCGCCCGCTAGTCGTCCAGGGGAAAGTGGCAGGGCACGTCCCTGAAGCGCAGGAAATCGCGATCGGAGGTGTGGACCACCGCCCGGTAGGCTTTGGCCGACGCTGCAATCTGCGCGTCCGTCACGAGATTCGCCCCGGTCCCGCCCGCGGCCGTCAGGAGCTCAACGACTCTGCGGTGATGGTCCGTCTGCGGCTCGAGAATCTGGCTCACACGCCGCGTGAGCCACGAATCGATGTGGGCCGCAGCCTCGGCCAGAGTCAGCGGATGGAGGAAGATGCGGGCGTGAGTGCTGATGCGCAGGAATCCGAAGATCGTCGGGTAGGTCAATCCGACCGATTCTTCCCCCGACAGGCAACCCTCCCACCACTCCCGAGCGCGATCGTGGAACGGACTGGCGCTGTCGTACGCATATATGAGCAGATTCACATCCGGGACGATCACACGTCGATCACCTGTGCCTGGGTCGCCGGGGGACCTTCTCGGTCTGCTGGAGGCGCTTCGTGTGCTCGAGAAATGCCTCGGCTTCTAGCTCGTCGAGAGTCTGATTGAGCCGCAGCGGATCGATTCCCGCACGACAAGCCATCGAACGGGCGCGCACGACGAACGGAGGCTCGGGCGCCCCTGCACGACGGTCCTTCAAACCGAGGCGGATGGCCTCGTTCAAGGTTTCCTTGAAGCTCCGGCGCGAGCGCTGCATCGCGTCACGAAGCAGCTGCTCGACATCGGCATCGAGCGTCACGGTCGTGCGGGTCATTTGAGCATCATGATTGCAAGTCATCCTGCTGTCAAGATGCCTCCCCGATCCAGACCAGCGCCGCCATGCGTCCGCACCGTCCATCGCGCCGGTAGGAATAGAACCGCGCCGGATCCGCATACGTGCACCAGCCGCCGCCATAAACCTGCCGAACACCGACCGCCTCCAGGCGGCGGCGAGCGAGCGCATAGAGGTCGCATTGCCAGCGGCCGCGGGCATTGGGGGTGAACGCGGCTTCGGCTCCGCCATCGCGCGCCAGGAAGGCCTCCCGCGCTTCGTCCCCGACCTCGAAGTGCCGAGGACCGATCGCCGGGCCCATCCAGGCAACGAGCTGATCTGCCACGATGCCGTACGGCTCCGCTCCAAGAGCCGCGACGGTCGCTTCGAGCACTCCGCCCGCGAGCCCGCGCCAGCCGGCGTGCGCCGCTGCGACCGCCGAGCCGTCGCGCGCGGCGAAGAGCACCGGCAGACAATCGGCCACTTGGATCGCGCAGATTTGGCACGGCGCGCGCGTGAGCGCCGCGTCGGCGCGAATCGCCGCGTACGCGCGAGAAATGTCGGCCATGCCGGATGCGAGCGAATCGGCCGCAGGCGCTCCGGGCGTGGACGAGCCGGCCTTGAGCGTGCCGGCCGTAGGTGAAGCCGACGCGACATCGTCGAGCCGCGCGACGACCGTCCCATGCACCTGCGTGAGCCACGCAGGCTCGCGAGGCAGCCTCAGCGCCTCCCGGACGCGCCGCCGATTCTCGATCACGGCCGCCGGATCATCGCCTGTATGCAGTCCGAGATTGAGCGAGTCGTATGGCGGCCGACTCACACCGCCCCGGCGCAGCGTGAACACCGCTCGGACTTGCGCCGGTGCCGGCCAGTCCGGCTCGATGACTTCAATGCCGCCAGCAGCCCCACCGGCACCGCCAAGCCATCCCGCGCCGGCCCCGGTCTCCAACGCGCCCATCTTCATGGTCAGGGCCCGCCCCGCCCGAGGCGTCCCGCCTCGCTCAGGTCCTCCTCCAGCGCGCCGAGCACGCGCTGCATGTCCGCCGGCAGCGGCGCCTCCCATCTCATCACGCGCCCCGTCCGTGGATGCATGAGCTGCAGCCGTGCTGCATGCAGCGCCTGTCGCTGCATCACGCCCAGCGCCTCCAACAGCGCCGGGCCTGCCGCCGGAGGAATGCGCCGCCGCCCGCCGTACACCGGATCCCCCAGGATTGGATAGCCGACGTGAGCGAGGTGCACGCGGATCTGATGCGTTCGCCCTGTCTCGAGCTCGGCCTCGACGAAGGTGTGCGCGCGAAAGCGGCGGACGACGCGCACGTGCGTCACGGCCGGCCTGCCGTCGCTTCGCACCGCCATGCGCGTGCGCAGGGTGCGATGGCGGCCAATCGGCTCGTCGATCGTGCGCCCGCCGGTCATCACGCCGGCACAGATCGCTAGGTAGCGCCGCTCGATCTCCCGCGCCGCCAACGCTGCAACGAGTCGCGCATGCGCCTCGACGGTGCGCGCCACGACGAGCAGCCCGCTCGTGGCACGGTCGAGCCGATGCACGAGCCCGGCGCGCGGCACGAGGGCGAGCCGCGGATCGAGCGCAAGCAGCGCGTTCTGCAGCGTGTGTGCGCGATTGCCGGCGCCCGGATGCACGACGAGCCCCGGCGGCTTGTTGATGGCGAAGAGGTCCCGATCCTCGTGGACGATTTCGAGCGGTAGCGCTTCGGGCGCCACGATGCCCTCAGCCTCGAGCCGCGCTTCGACGTGCACCCGCTCACCGCCCCAGACCTTCTCCCGCGCGCGCGGCACCCGGCCCTCGACTCGCACCGCGCCGAGCGCGATCCAGCTCTGAAGACGCGCCCGCGAATACTGCGGCAGCGCGCGGGCGAGCGCCTGGTCGAGCCGCATTCCGGCGAGCTCGGCAGGCAGCTCGAGTTCGTGCGTTCGGAACTCCTGCATGGCGGTCACGGTCGTATGCGCCTCGGGAGGCTCGGGTCCCAGGCTCGATCGAGCAGATTGGCTATACTGCATCATTCATCCGGATGTCATCCATCGAGGGGTCTCACAGCCTCATGCCTCAACGCCTGCCGCTCCGGCGGCCCACCGTCGCACGGAGCCTGGCGCTCGTGCTCGCGCTCGCTCTCTCCTGCCTGCTCGCGGCCGGCTGCCACACGAATCGCCGCAAGCAGAAGGAGCCGACCCCCGAGGTCCTCTATGACCAGGCCCACAAGCGCCTGCTCGACTACGACTACAACAACGCGATCAAGATCTACGAATCCCTGACCGCCCGCTTTCCGTTCACCGATCAGGCGCGGCAGGCGCGCATCGATCTCATCTACGCCTACTACAAGAAGGGCGAGACGGAGTCCGCGATCGATGCCGCTGACACCTTCATCCGCGAGAACCCGACCCATCCGCGCGTGGATTACGCCTGGTACATCAAGGGCCTCGTGAACTTCGAGCGCACGCCGAACGCGATCGAGAGGCTCTTTCACGCCGATCTCACCAAGCGCCCGCCCACCACGGCGCGCAAGGCGTTCGATGCCTTCAAGACGGTCGTCGAGCAGTACCCGAAGAGCGAATACGCCGCCGACGCCCGTCAGCGCATGATCTATCTGCGCGATCGGCTCGCCGATTACGATGTGCACGTTGCGGAGTACTACATGCGCCGCGGAGCCTACCTCGGCGCCGCCGAGCGCGCGAACGAATGCGTCGAGCAATACGACGGCGCCCCCGGGGTGCGGCAAGCGCTCAGCATCATGATGCAGGCCTACGACAAGCTGGGCCTGAAGCAGCGCGAGGCGCAGGTGCGGGAGGTCTACCAACTCAATTTTGCGAACGTCCCCGACCCGGCGGCGAGCCACAAGAGGCACTGGTGGCACTTCTGGTAGCAGAGTTTACCGCCTCGCGCGGGCCTAGCCCCTGAGCCGCGCCGGTTTCCCCGATCGAACGCCAGCCTAGCGCCGATACCCGTTCGTGATCGGATAGCGCCAGTCGCGCCCGAATGCGCGCCGGCTGACGCGCACGCCCGGCGGGGCCTGGCGGCGCTTGTATTCGTTGCGCTTGACGAGGTCGAGCACGCGCCCCACCGTCGCCCGATCGAAGCCTCGCGCCTCGATCTCATCGACCGACAGATCCTCCTCGATGAAGGCCTCGAGGATGGGATCGAGCACTTCGTACGGCGGCAGCGAGTCGGAATCCTTCTGATCGGGCCGCAGCTCCGCGGAGGGCGGGCGCTCGATGACCCGCTGCGGGATCACGCGGCCATTCCCGTTCCTGTACGCAGCGAGACGGTAGACGAGCTGCTTGCTGCAATCCTTGATCGGCGCGAAGCCGCCCGCCATGTCCCCGTACAGCGTTGCGTAGCCCACCGCCATCTCGCTCTTGTTGCCGGTCGTGAGCAGCATCCGCCCGGTCTTGTTCGAGATGCCCATGAGAATCAACATGCGGCAGCGGGACTGGATGTTCTCCTCCGAGCTGTCCGGCGGCCGGCCAGCGAACTCTCTCGCGAGCGCCGCGAGCGTCGACTCGAACATACCCTCGATCGAGATCACGCTGTACGTGACCCCGAGCGTGCGCGCCTCCTGCTCGGCATCCTCGAGGCTCATCGGCGAGGTATAGCGCGAGGGCATCATCACCGCGTGCACTCGTTCCGCACCGAGCGCATCGACCGCGATGGCGAGCGTCAGCGCCGAATCGATGCCACCCGATAGGCCCATCACGACGCCGGGGAAGCCGTGCTTGTTGACGTAGTCGCGCACGCCGAGGACGAGCGCGTTGTAGATGCTCGCCTCGTCCGAGAGCTCCGGCGCGACGAATCCGGGCTCCGGCACGACCTTTGAACCGTCGCGCACGAACTCCACGGCGTAGGTTCCTTCCTCGAAGGCCGGCGCCCGCATCACGACCTGCCCGCTCGCATCCATCACGAACGAATTGCCGTCGAACACCAGCTCGTCCTGGCCGCCGAGCATGTTCACGTATACGATCGGCAGCTGCACGTCGGCGATGCGGTCCTGCGCGATGCGCTCCCGCTCGCGCTGCTTGTGGATCTCGTAGGGCGAGGCGTTGATCACGACCAACAGCTCCGCGCCCCGCGCGCGCGCCGCGCGCGCCGCCGCCACTTCCCAGATGTCCTCGCAGACGAGGAGCCCGATCTTGAAGCCGCGGCACTCGACCACGGTCGCCTCGCTCCCCGCGCGGAAGTAGCGCTTCTCGTCGAAGACTTTGTAGTTCGGCAGCTCGATCTTGCGATGCGTGGCGAGCACGCGCCCGTCGACAATCAGCGCTGCGGAATTGAAAATGTTGAGTCCGCTGTACTCGGGATACCCGACACAGACACTGACCCCGTGCACCTGGCGCCGCACCGCCTCGAGTCCCGCCTCCACCTGCCGGCGGAACCCGCGATGGAACAGCAAGTCCTCGGGCGGATACCCTGAGAGCGTCAGCTCCGGGAAGACGAGAAGGTCCGGAGCCAGCGCCGCGCGTGCATTCTCGGCCGTCTCGATGACCCGCGCCGCATTGCCCTGCACATCGCCGACGAGCAGGTCGAGCTGCGCGAGTCCGATCCTGAGGCGAGGCTGGGCATTCATGGCAGGGCGCGCGGCTCAGCGCCGCCGCGCCTTCCCTCGTGCCGGCCTCGGCGCCGCACGAGCCGCCCCCACCTTCCGGCCCGCACGAGCCGATCCAGCCATTTGGGCTGCGCTGGCCGCGCGAGCCGGCGCAGCCTTACGGGCCGCGCGATCCGTCGGAGCCGTGTGGGCTACACGGGCCGCGCGAGCCGGCGAACGCCGCTTGTGCGTCGCCGTGCCCTTGTCGCTCGCCGTCCCCCGTTCCCCGCCCCGCTCCGCGCCCTTGGCCCTCCGCCGCCCCCCACGCAGCAGCTCCGCCATGGCCGACCCCAGCTCAGCCGGCGAACGCACGGTCCGCACCCCCGCCTCCTCGAGCGCCCTGTACTTGTCCTCCGCGGTGCCCTTGCCTCCGGCCACGATGGCTCCCGCATGACCCATGCGCTTGCCGGGTGGCGCTGTCACACCGGCGATGTACGCGACGACCGGCTTCGAGACGGAGCGCCGAATGAAGGCGGCCGCCGCCTCCTCGTCGCTGCCGCCGATCTCGCCGACGAGGACGATGCCCTCCGTCCGCGGGTCCTGCTCGAACAGCGCAAGCACCTCGACGAAATTCATCCCCCGCACCGGGTCGCCCCCGATCCCGACGCACGTGCTCTGCCCAAGCCCCGCGTTCGTCGTTTGAAACACAGCCTCGTAGGTGAGCGTCCCCGACCGCGACACGATGCCGACCGCACCAGGGTGGTGGATGAAGCCGGGCATGATGCCGAGCTTGCATTCGCCCGGTGTGATGATGCCGGGACAGTTCGGCCCGATGAGGCGTGTCGTCCCGCCCGCCAGCGCGGCCTTCACGCGGACCATATCGTTCACGGGAATGCCCTCGGTGATGCACACGACGAGCTCGATCCCGGCGTCGGCAGCCTCCAAGATCGCATCCGCCGCATGCGCTGCGGGCACGTAGATCATGCTCGCCGTTGCCCCCGTGCGCCGCACCGCTTCTTCGACGGTATCAAAGACGGGCAGGCCCAGGTGCCGGCTGCCGCCGCGTCCCGGCGTCGTTCCCCCGACGACCTTCGTGCCGTAGGCGAGGCACTGCTCCGAATGGAACGTGCCCTGCCGCCCGGTAAAGCCCTGGCAGATGACCCGCGTGCCCTTGTCGACCAAAATGCTCATGCGGCCTCCTTGCGCGCCAGCGCGACAGCGGTGCGCGCGGCATCGGTCAGATCGCTCGCGGCCGCGATGGTGAGCCCGCTGCGCGCGAGCATGTCGCGGGCCTTCTCGGCGTTCGTGCCCTCGAGGCGCACGACGACCGGGGTCTTCACGCCGACGTTCTTCACGGCGTTGATGACGCCCTCCGCGATCAGATCGCAGCGCACGATCCCGCCGAAAATGTTCACCAGGATCGCGCGCACCCTCGGGTTCGAGAGGATGAGCTCGAAGGCCGCCGTGACCCGCTCGCTGGTCGCACCTCCGCCCACATCGAGGAAGTTCGCCGGCCGGCCGCCGTGGAGCTTGATGAGGTCCATCGTCGCCATCGCGAGCCCCGCGCCGTTCACCATGCACGCGATGTCCCCGTCGAGCGAGACATAGTTGAGATCGTGCTCGCTCGCGCGCCGTTCCATGGGATCCTCCTGCGCACCATCGCGCATCTCGGCGAGCCCCTTTTGCCGGAACAGGGCGTTCGCATCGATGTTCACCTTCGCATCGAGCGCGAGGAGGCGCCCCTCGCGCGTCACGATGAGCGGGTTCACCTCGACGAGGCTCGCATCCCGCTCGAGATAGAGCCGGTACAGCGCGCAGGCGATCGCCTGGAATGCCGCGACCTGCTCTCCCTTGAATCCCAATCCGAAAGCGAGCTTGCGGCATTGGTAGGGCTCCAGGCCCGCAGCCGGATGCACGGTCGCGGTGAGGATCTTCTCGGGCGTTTTTGCCGCGAGCTCCTCGATCTCCATGCCGCCCGCGGCGGAGGCGATGATCGCAATGCGACCCCGGTCACGATTGAGCGTGAGCGACAGATAGACCTCGCGCTCGATCTCGGAGCCGACCTCCACGTATACCCGGTCGACGGGAAGTCCCTCCGGGCCGGTCTGATGTGTGACGAGCCGCCGACCGAGCATCCCCGCCGCGGCGGTGCGCACGGCATCGAGGTCCCGCACGACCTTGACCCCACCCGCCTTCCCGCGCCCCCCCGCGTGCACCTGCGCCTTCACGACCCAGACTGAGCCCCCGAGCGCACGGGCCGCCGCGACGGCTTCTTCTGCGCTCGCCGCGACCCGCCCTTCCGGCACCGGAATGCCGTACATGCGAAACAAGTCCTTCGCCTGATACTCGTGCAGGTTCATGCTGAGCCGCGTTTCATGGATACGAAGCGTCGTATTCTGCCAAACTCGGTATGCCTGTGCTCAGGCCGCAGCCGGGCCGCGCTCAGAGTGCGCACATGTCCTCGCAGAGGCCGGAGCATCCGCTGCAGCGCCAGCCCGACGGCCGCCCGATGACGGGCCGAACGATGCCGAACAGCACCGCCACAGTTCTCTCGCCCACCCTGCCTGCCGCGCCGAGCGATCTCGCCTGGCGTGTGATCGGCCTCGCCGGCATTTATCGGCTGCTCATCCCGCCGGGGCTGCTCATCCTACAATGGTTCACCGCGCCGGACTTCCTCGTGCGCGTCAGCAACCCCGACCTGCTGATGACAGTGTGCATCGGCTACTTCCTCGCCGGGCTGCTGCTCCTGCTCACGCGGAGCCTTCAGTGGCCGAGCCTGCGCATGCTCGCGCTCGTCAACGCGCTCGTCGACACCGCAGGCCTCTCGCTCGTGCTCTATGCGAGCGGCGGCGTCGCGAGCGGCCTCGGCATTCTGCTCGTCCTGCCGGTGGGCGCCATGGCGATCCTCGCAGGCAGCCGCGACGTGTTCCTCATCGCAGCGGTGGCTGCGTGCGGGGTGCTCGTTCAGCAGATCGCAGTCTGCGTCCACGGCGATGCGCCGGCGAGCGACTACCCGACGGCGGGGGTGCTCGGCGCCGTCCTATTCGTCGTCGGCCTCTCCGTCTGGCCCGTCGCCAATCGCCTGCGGGAGAGCGAAGCGCTCGCCCGCCGCCAGGAAGTGGACCTCGCGAACCTCGCGCAGCTCTCCCAGTACATCGTCCAGCACCTGCGCGAGAGCATCCTCGTCGTGGACCCCGAGGACCGCATCCGCCTCATCAACGAGTCCGCGGCGCAGATCCTCGGCGATCGAGCCGCCTATCCCGGCGCGCTCCTCGGCGAGGTCTCCCCGCGGCTGCTGTACCTCCTCGAGAGCTGGCGCCGGAACACGGGATCTGCCGGGGACCCCTCTCAGACCTTCGTGTCCGACGACGGCGGACGGATCATCCGGCCGCATTTCGCGCCGCTCGGCAGCGTACAGCCCGCGCCGATCCTCGTCTTCCTCGAGGATACGAGCGTCATCACCGAGAAGGTGCAGCAGTCGAAGCTCGCCGCCCTCGGCCGGCTCTCCGCGAGCATCGCGCACGAGATCCGCAACCCCGTCGGCGCGATGAGCCACGCCGGTCAGCTCCTCGCCGAGTCGCCCGCTCTCACGGGCGAGGACCGCCGCCTCACGGACATCATCCGCACGAACGCCGACCGCGTGAGCACGATCATCAACAACGTCCTGCAGCTCTCGCGCCGGGAGGAGACGCGCCTCGAGCGGCTGTCGCTTGCCGCCTGGATCGAGGAATTCCGCGACGAGTTCTGCGAGACGATGCAGTGGCTCCCTTCGCGGCTCATCGTGGAGGGGCGGAGGCTCGCGTTCGCGAGCCGCGACGAGGACATCGAGGTGCGCGCCGACCCCGGCCAGCTGCGCCAGGTCATCTGGAACCTCTGCGACAACGCCATCAAGCATGCTGTGAAGGACCACGCAGACGGCATCATCGAGATCCGCTACGGTCGCCTCACCCCCTCGTTGCGGCCCTTTCTCGAAGTCGCCGACCGCGGACCCGGCGTGCCGCCGGAGAACGCGGAGCGCATCTTCGAGCCGTTCTTCAGCGGCGAGCGCGGCGGCACGGGCCTCGGCCTGTTCCTCGCGCGCGAGCTGGCCCAGACGAGCGGCGCGACGCTGCTGTACGAGCCGCGGCCGGGGGGCGGCAGTACGTTTCGGTTGGTGTTCGCCGATCCCCAGCGCTGGGAGATGTAGCGGCGGACGCGATGCGTCAGCCGGCAGGTTTGATCCCGAGTAGCAAGATGCGATGAGCTCCAACGCCAAGCCCACCGTCCTCATCGTCGACGACGAGCCCGACCTGCTCGAGCTCGTGAGCCTCACGTTGAGCCGCATGAGCCTCGAGACCCGGACCGCGGCCGATCTTGCTTCGGCGAGGCGCCTGGTCAAATCCGAGCACTTCGACCTGTGCCTCACCGACATGCGCCTGCCCGATGGCGACGGCCTCGACCTCGTCGCCTGGATCCAGGAGCACCGCCCCGATCTGCCCGTCGCCGTCATCACTGCGCACGGGAACGTCGAGTCCGCGGTTCGAGCGCTGAAGCTCGGCGCGTTCGACTTCGTCTCGAAGCCCCTCGACCTGGGGGTGCTCCGCAAGCTCGTCGGCAGCGCCGTGAAGCTCGGCGCCCGCCCCGACGGCGGCCGTCCGGACGATGCAACGCTCGCCGGCCGCGCCCCCCGCCTGCTCGGCCGCTCGCCCGTGATGCAGCAATTGCGCGAGATGATCGGCCGCGTCGCACGCAGCCAAGCACCGGTCCACATTTACGGCGAGTCGGGCACCGGCAAGGAGCTCGTCGCGCGACTCATCCACGAAAGCGGCGCGCGCGCCGAAGGCCCCTTCGTCCCCGTCAACTGCGGCGCCATCCCCACAGAGCTCATGGAGAGCGAGCTGTTCGGCCACAAGCGCGGCAGCTTCACGGGCGCGGTCGCCGACAAGAAGGGCCTCGTGCAGAGCGCCGAGGGCGGCACGCTGTTCCTCGACGAAGTCGCCGATCTGCCGCTGCACATGCAAGTGAAGCTGCTGCGTCTCGTGCAGGAGAAGACCGTCCGCCCCGTCGGCGAGTCCCGGGAGGAGGCGGTCGACGTGCGGATCCTCTCGGCGACGCACAAGAACCTCGCCGACCTGGTCGCCGAGGGACGGTTCCGGGAGGACCTGTTCTACCGCATCAACGTCATTGAGCTGCGCGTGCCCTCGCTCCGCGAGCGGCCGGAGGACATCCCCGTGCTGGCGGATGCGATCCTTGCGCGGCTCTGCCGGCGGATGAAGCTCGAACCGACGCAGTTGAGCCCGGAGGCGATGGAAGCGCTGCAGCGCTATCCGTTCCCCGGCAATGTGCGCGAGCTGGAGAACGTGCTCGAGCGGGCGCTGACGCTCAGCACCGGCGGCGTGATCACGCCGGAGCACGTCAAGCTGCGGGCCGTTGCGCGGCCGGTCACGCCGGACATTACCGTGTCGCTGCCGACCAATGGCAAGGCCGCGCTCGGCGCGCAGCTGGAGGACATCGAGCGTGATGCGATCGTGAAGGCGCTCGCGAAGACGCGCTACAACAAGACCGCGGCTGCGAAGCTGCTCGGGATGAGCTTCAGGGCACTCAGGTACAGGATCAAGAAGCTGGGGATCGAATAGGTCGCGGCGAGCCTGACCGGAATGTGCCACCGCTCACAAATGTCAGCGCGCCCCGCGGCTCGGTCGAGCTGAGCCATGCTATGTTGCGGCAATGGCGCTCAATGCCGCTCAATACACCATCATCGCGCCCGGTGGTCCCGCCGCGGCGCTTGCTGGGCTGCAGAGGCGCCGAATGTTCGAAAAGTTTCTCCGTGCGTGCGGTGTCCAACCGACCGACACGATCATTGATGTCGGCGCCACGAGCGACCAAACCTACGAGCATTCGAACTACGTCGAGGCTTGGTATCCGCACAAGCGCCAGATCACGGCGGTGGGCATCGATGATGCCTCCTTCCTCGAACAGCGTTACCCTGGCATTCGCTTTCGCCGCGCCGACGGCCGCTCGCTCCCTTTCGCCGATGCCTCCTTCGACTTCGCCCACTCGAGCGCCGTCATCGAGCACGTCGGCTCGCGAGCGCAGCAGGCGCAGCTGCTTTGCGAGCTGTGGCGCGTGTGCCGCAAGGGCCTGTTCGTCACGACCCCGAATCGCTGGTTTCCGATCGAGTTTCACACCTGCCTACCGCTGGCTCATTGGCTGCCGGCCGGAGCCTTTCGCGCGATGTTGCGTGCCGCCGGGCTCACGATGCTCGCGGACGAGGCGAATCTCAATCTGCTCTCGCGCCGCGACTTCCTGCGCGTCGCACGCGCGGCCGGCATTCCGGCCCCTCGGATCGAGGGCGTCCGCCTCGGAGGATGGACGAGCAATCTGCTCCTGGTAGCCGCGAAGACCGCTATCGCGGCACGCCGCTCCTGAGAGCCGCCTAGGAGCCGCGCATCGAGAGCTGGGTGACGACCAGGCCGACTGCGACCAGAGCGGCCCCCACCCAGAAGAGCGGAGCGACTCGCTCGCCGAAGAAATGCGAGCTCAGCAACGGAACGATGACCAGACCCGCCCCGATCCACGGGTAAGCCTGCACGAGCGGAACGCGGGCGAGTATCCAGATCCAGAGCACGGTGGCGGCCCCGTACATCGCCAGGGCCAGGTACAGCGTCTGCTCCCTGAGCAGGGTCGCTGCGGCATCGAGAGCCGACAGCCCCCGTATGGACAGCCCGACGCGTTTGAAAAGCAGCTGACCCGCCGCGAGGATCAGCGTGAAGATGCCAAGCGACAGAAAGTTGATCACGCTCGACACGGGTGCGAGACCCCCGACCGGCCGGTCGGAATGCGCCGCGACAGATGCGGCGCGCTCAATTGTAATGCAGCCGCAAGAACTGCAGCAGCCGCGACTCGATCGCCTGGGCCGCGAACGCATTCAGACCCGTTTGTGACCGGTCTCTCAGCACCTCGCTGGTGCGCGGTGTGCCGATCCGCTATCGTCGCCGTGAGCCGGGGCGCACCCTCCCGGCCACGCGCGCATCATCCGATGGCATACCAGTTCGCAGCTCACAGCACGCCGCCGGTCGACGCCGCGCACGCCGATGCGCTCGCGAAGAGGATCGCCGTGCTCGTGCCGTGCCACAACGAGGCGACCTCGATCGATCGAGTCGTGCGGGATTTCCGCCGCTGCCTGCCGGCAGCCTCCATCTACGTCTACGACAACGCCTCGACCGACGAGACGGCGCGTCTCGCCGCCGAAGCAGGAGCCGTGGTGAGCCGCGAGCCGCTGCTCGGCAAGGGTAACGTGGTGCGGCGGATGTTCGCCGATGTCGAGGCGGATATCTATGTCATGGTGGATGGAGACGGCACATACGATGCAAGTTGTGCGCCGCGGCTCGTGCAATACCTCCACGCGAATGGCCTCGACATGGTGAACTGCGCGCGGGTTCCGGCGGACGAGGATGCCTACCGGCCCGGACACGAATGGGGGAATCGCCTGCTCACGGGGCTCGTGGCTCGCGTGTTCGGCAAGCGTCTGACGGACGTGCTTTCCGGATACCGCGTGATGTCCCGCAGATTCGTGAAGAGCTTTCCCGCGCTGTCGAGCGGGTTCGAGATCGAGACGGAGCTCACGATTCATGCCCTGGAGCTGCGCGTGCCGGTTGGAGAGCTCAGCGCCCCGTATTTCGGCCGGATGAGCGGCTCAGCAAGCAAGCTTCACACGGTCCGGGACGGCATGCGGATACTCGGCGTCATCGTGCATCTCATCAAAGAGGAACGGCCGCTGCAGTTCTTCTCGAGCATCTTCGCAGCGCTCGCAGTCGCTTCCCTCGGACTCGGAATTCCCGTCGTCGCTCGCTTCATGCAGACCGGACTCGTCGACAGGCTGCCGACGGCCGTGCTCGCGACCGGCATGATGATCCTGGCGTTCCTCAGTCTCGCGTGCGGCCTGATACTCGACACGGTGACGCGAGGTCGCCGCGAGCTCAAGCGCTTGCTCTATCTCGCGGCACGGCAATCGGGGTAGTCCTTTCGCGCGCCCGCACGGCGATCTCGTGCGTCCGATCACGCTTGCCTGTCGGCAGACCTCGACATAATGCCGACCCGTCGCAGTCCCCTGACCCGTGGCCCGGGAGACTTCGTCGTTGGACCCTCTGGAGGTGGGAGTGCAACTTTGCTAGCAAGTTTGCCCGTGGCGAGGTCGGCTGGCACCCGCAACGTCTTCCTTCTGACGGCGAGCCTCACCGCTGCCATCCTGTTCTGGAGCCATCGGCTTCTGTTGAGCGGCGATCTGCATGGCCTCTCGCCCATCTTCTTCTTGCTTTTCGCGGCTTTCGACTACCCCGCGGCCGCCTGCGCGCTGCTGATTGTGCTTGCGGCGCTTTTCGTTCCGGGAGGACTTCCCTTCCGGCCTCTCCTGCGCCTCATCGGCGCGCGCCCGCGCGCCATCGCCGGCGCATGCGTCATTCTGCTCTCGATCGGAACGCTGACGATCTATCACGACCACCCGCTTTGCATGGACGAGTACACGCAGGTCCTGCAGAGCCAGGTGTTCGCGGCAGGTCACATTGCGGGCCGCATGCCTCCTCAACTGCTCGACTGGCTCATTCCGCGCGGATTCCAGGACTACTTCATCGCTGTGTCGCGCCCGACAGGTCACATTGCTTCGGACTACTGGCCTTCGTTTGCGCTGCTGCTCACGCCCTTTACGTGGCTCGGCATACCCTGGGCCTGCAATGCAGTCGTCTCCGGCCTCACGCTCCTCGTGCTCCACCGGCTCGCGTTGCGTCTCTTCGGGGACGTCGAGTCGGCCGGTCTCGTCCTGCTGCTGACGGTGGCTTCGCCCGTCTTCTTCGCGAACGGCATCTCCTACTACTCGATGCCAGCTCATCTGCTCGCGAATGGCCTGTACGCCCTCCTGCTGCTCGAGCCGACCCGCGCTCGCGCCCTTGCGGCCGGGCTCGTCGGCTCCATCGCGCTCACTCTGCACAACCCCGTCCCTCACATGCTGTTTGCGCTGCCCTGGCTGATCTGGCTCGCGCGCCGCGAGGACGGACTGAGGCTCTTCTGCCTGCTGATCGCCGGATATCTGCCGCTCTGCGTGGTTCTCGGCATCGGTTGGTTCTGGTTCGTCGGCCAGCTCGCGCACGACGGCGGCGGCACGACGGCCACGAACTTCGCCCGCGTCGCACAGTTCTTCGAGCCGCCGAATGCCACCGTCCTGCTCGCGCGCCTGATCGGCGTTGCGAAGATCTGGGTGTGGGCCGTGCCTGGGCTGATGGTCCTCGCCTGCGCCGGCGCTTGGAAATGCCGCGCCGATCCGCGCTGCCGGCTGCTCGTCGCATCCGGGCTCCTGACGTTGGTGGGCTACCTGTTCGTGCCTGTGGACCAGGGCCACGGCTGGGGGTATCGATACTTCCACTCTGCGTGGCTGGTTCTGCCGCTTCTCGCTGCCGGGGCCATGAAGCCGGTGGCGCCGGCAAACGAGAGCACGTCCGGTCTGGAGAGCGGCGACACGCGCGCATTCGTCGTCGCGTGCGCGCTGCTCTCCCTCACCGTGGGCATCGGCCTGCGCGCCCATCAAATCGATCGGTTCATCGCTGATGATCTGAGCCAGCTTCCGGGCTACCAGGGAACGGAGCCCCGTGTGGTATTCGTCGATCCGGTCACGGACTTCTATGGAGCCGATCTCGTCCAGAACGATCCCTGGCTACGGGGCAACGTCATCCGCATGATCAGTCACGGAGCGCGGACCGATGCCGCCCTGATGCACGACCAATTCCCGGGCTTTCATCACGTCTATGGCGACGTCCATGGCACGGTCTGGTCGGCCGCGCCACCTCGGGTCGCCAGTAGTCCCCATTGAGGTGCGCCGCATGACAGCACGGGAACGAGAGCGGAAAGGCTCGAGGACATGGCAACACCAGCGATGACACCCGTGCTTCCCGCTGCTGCCGGCGTGGATGGCGCGGCTCCGGGACTGACCCGGCTGTGCGGGACGGCTGGACTGGTTCTGTGCATCATTGCATTCTGGATGCTCGAGCATCCCTACGAAGGCATTGTCCACGATTCCGTCCTTTACGCCTTCTCGGCGCTGGCGCGCCTCCACCCCGCCTCGCTCGGGCACGATGTGTACCTCAGCCTCGGCGTGCAGGATCGATATACCCTGTTCAGCCCGATGGCCGCGTCGCTGATCCGGGTACTGGGCCTCGAGCGCAGCGCGCAGCTCATCACCCTCGTCGCTCAGGTCGCATTCTTCGGTGGCGGCTGGCTGCTCGCGCGCAGCCTGCTGCCGGCCGCAGAGGCGCTTCTGTCGCTCGCCCTGCTCGTCATTCTCCCGGCCGTCTACGGAGATGCGCACATCTTCTCCTACGCGGAGTCCTTCATGACGCCGCGTCTGCCCTCCGAAGCGCTCGTGCTCGGCGCCCTGGTCTCCGCGATGGGCGGACGCACCCTGCTAGCGGCACTGTGCCTCATGGGGGCGGCGCTGCTGCACCCGATCATCGCCTGCGCCGGAGCGATGTTTCTGTTCGTGCACTTCCTCGGACTGCGCAGACCGCGCCTCGCAGCCGGCATCGCCTGCGCCGGATTCGTCGCGATCATCGGCGCTGCATGGCTGGCGCCCTTCGGCCCCGTCGCCCGGTTCGATACCGGCTGGTTCGATCTGCTCTACTCGCGCGGCGCGTATTTGTTCCCGTCCCGCTGGCCGCTCGCCGACTGGGCGCACGCGTCCGTGCCGCTCGCGACACTCGCCGTCGGAGCGGTCTCGGTTTCGGAGCGTCGCGCCCGTCTCGTCGCGATCGCTGCGTTGGCGACGGGACTGGGCGGACTTGCGTTGAGCCTCGTCGGCGCGGACGCGCTCCGCATCGTTCTCATCGCACAGGCGCAGCCGTGGCGCTGCCTGTGGCTCTCGAACGCGCTCGCCGTCGTTCTAATGCCGGCCATCTTCAGGAGCTGCTGGGGCGCGGGCGATGCGAAGCGCTGCGCGATCGTGCTCCTCGCAGCCGCATGGGTATGCATCGACGAGCCGTACGCTGTCGCCATCGGCCTCTTCGCGCTCGGAATCGCCTCGATGGAGCCTCGCGGCGTCGACCCTCGGCGCGCGCGGCTCATGCTCGCGGGCGCCTGGGTGATTCTCGCCTTCAGTCTGCTGGCCCTCGCCGGCTACGTCCTTCACGTCATCGGCGAGGTGGCGCGCATTCCGCCCGAGCGAAGCCTGTACGACTCGCCGTACCTGCTCAAGCTGCGGCGCTGGAAGAGCTGGCAGGCCGGGGGAATCCTGCCCGCATGCATTTTCCTTGGCGCGTGGTGGGCTGCAGGACGCAGCAAGCGGCCCGCCGGTGCGCTCATCCTAGCGGCGCTCGGCATCGGGCTCTGCGCGGCGTTCGCCCGCTTCGCGTGGAATGCCTGGACCAAAGTCGACATGACCGACGCGCTGTATGCGCAGTTCGATGTCTGGCGCGAAGTCATCCCCGAGCGCGCGCAGGTGCTCTGGACCGATTCCGCCTATCCGACCTGGTTCCTGCTCGAGCGGGCGAGCTACTGGTCGCAGACTCAGAATTCCGCCTCGGTCTTCTCCGAGCCGCTCGCACGTGAGCTCGCCCGTCGCGAATGGGTCATCACAGCGATTCGAGACTCGGCTCGCGAGCCTCGGCAGCTGCTGCGCGGATTGTGCGAGGAGAACCCCGCCCTCGACTTCTATGTGTCGTCGATCGACATGGGACCCTCGCCGTATCCGTTGATAGGGGATCCGAAGGGCTCCGCCTCGATGCGGCTCTACCGCTGCGCGGACTATCGCAAGTGAACTCAACCGGCCGCCCATTCGGCCCACTCAGCATGCAATCGACGGCAGAAGCAGCCAATACCGCCCGCGAATCCACGCGCGAGCCCGATGCAGGCGTCCGACTGCCCGGACTCGTCTCGGCGCACCGGACGGGCACCCCGGCCGTGACACGCGCTGCCTTCATCGGGCTCGCGCTGTGCATCCTCGCCCTATGGTTGCTTCAGCACCCCTATGGGGGGCTCATCCAGGATTCGGTGCTCTATGCCGTCGCAGCATCCGCGCGCCTGCATCCCGAGTCACTCGGCCACGACATCTTCCTGAGTCACGGATCGCAGGACCAGTACACGGTGTTCAGTCCGGTCGTTGCGCAGTTCATCCGTCTGATCGGCGTCGCGCGGGCTGCGGCGCTCGTCACCGCGTTGAATCAGGCGGCACTCTACGGCTGTGCCTTGCTGCTCGCCAGACGGCTCATGCCGCTGCGCTACGCCATTCTGGCCGTCGCGATGCTGGTGCTGCTGCCGAGCCTGTTCGGCTCGACTCACATCTTCTGGTACACCGAGGACATCATGACGCCGCGCGTGCCGTCGGAGGCCCTGGTGTTCGCCGCAATCGGCTGCGCGCTCGGCCGACGCTACGTCCTCGCTGCGCTCTGCGCCGGCGGTGCGATGCTGCTTCATCCGCTGATGGGGATGGCGGGCATCGTGATGCTCTACGTGATGCTCGTTGGTCTCGGGCGACCTTGGCTGACGGCGGTATTGGGCATCGGGGGCATCGCCGTAACGAGCTTCGTGGCCTGGTGGTTTCCCCTCGGACCGATCGCGCGCTTCGATCCTGCGTGGTTCGACGCTCTCCACACCCGCATGCACTATGCCTTCCCGACATTGTGGTCGTTGCGCGACTGGGGACGGATGTCCGTGGCGTTCACGACGCTGATCGCCGGCGCTGCAGCGACATCGCCCTGCACGGCTCGCAGTGTCTGCCGCGCGGCCCTCGCGACCGGGGTTTGTGGAATTGCGCTGGCCGTCATCGGCTCCGATCTGCTGCACATCGTCATCATCACTCAGATCCAGCCGTGGCGATGGTTGTGGCTCTCCAATGCCGTCGCCGTCCTCGCCATTCCGGTCATCGGGGCGGAATGTTGGCACGGGGGACAAGCTGGCCGCGCGCTGCTCGTGCTGCTTGCCGCCGCCTGGATGTCCTTCGAGCAGACTTTCGTCCCGATCATCGCGATACTCGCGGGGACGGCGGTCGCAGCTCGCAATCTCTCGATCGACGAAGCGCAGGGGCGGCGAATGCTCATCGGCTCGTGGGCGATTCTGGTGCTGGCCGCGCTGTTCTTCCTGGGGTTGGTCGTGACGACGCTCAGGACTCGACCGTCCGCTCCTGCGCAGATGAGTCTTCTTCAGTGGGCTTCCCGGTTCACAGAGCAGGATGTGCGACCTTGGGCTCTCGACGGCGTGGTCCCCGCAGCGGTCATCTGGATCATATGGGCGCTTGCGGGCGGTTGCACCGGCTGGCGCTCTGCCGTCGGGATCGTGCTGCTCGGCGCCGCCTCCTGCTGTGCGGTCGCTCCGTATGCTTGGACGTCGTGGTCCGACCCCGCTCCGTCCGAGCAAGTCCGCGCGAGGTTCGCACCCTGGCGGCGCGTCATCCCGCCGTCGGCGCAAGTCCTGGCACCCGGTGTGCCGATCGTGCCCTGGTTCCTTCTCGACCGCGCCAGCTATTGGACCCTGAGGCAGATGGCGGGGTTCATGTTCTCCAGACCGACGGCAATGGAGCTGCTCCGACGTGAATACGTCGTTCACCATTTCCCGCCGGCTCGAACCGCCTCGGGTGCCCTCGACGGGATGTGCAGCAGCGACCCGGAGATCGGCTTCATCGTGACGCCCGTCGATATGGGACCTTCGCCCTTCCAGCCGATCGCGGTCGGCGCAGGGCGTTCCGAAGAGCTCCTGCATCTGTATCGCTGCGCCGATCATCGGAGAAAGGCGGCCCAAGGATCGCAGTCGGCGCCGCCGCGCGCGGGATGACGGTCCTCGAGCCCGTCCTCGGAGTGCGCAGTGTGCGCCAATTCCGGCGAACGAGGCACCCGACCGGGTTACGATCGACGCGCGCCCCGCCGTCCGCAGCGTCAGGGTTTCTTCCCGGACGGCTCGTGTTGCACATGCGGCGAGAACCCGGAATGAGCTCGAAATTCACAGGCCCCGCCACGTGGGAGTTTTTCAAGTATGCCGCGGCATCCGGAGCGGCGCTGATGGTCGACGTCGCGGTGCTCACGTTCCTGGTGAGCGGTGCCGGCTGGTCATACCTGCTGGCTGCAACCGTTTCCTTCGTGGCTGGCGGCGTGTTTCTCTATGTTCTGTCGATCAAGCTCGTATTCCGCTTCCGGCGCCTCCCGAATCCGGCGCTCGAGCTGCCGCTGTTCGTCGCACTCGGGCTGGCGGGCCTCGCCGTGAACTGCCTCGTCATGTTCATTGCGGTCGGTAGTTGCGGCTTGAATTACCTCGCCGGCAAGGCAGTGGCATCGAGCTGCACCTTCGGCATCAATTACTGGCTGCGGCGCAATGCGATGTTCTCGCGGTTCGTGCGCGGGCAGCAACCTTGCGCGCTCGCGGAGTGACCGCATGCCTCGCACGGCGGTAATCATCGGCGCGGGCCCTGCGGGTCTCACTGCCGCACTGGAGCTGCAGAAGCGCTCCGACATCGCGTGCATCGTCTTCGACTCAGACAGCCAGGTCGGCGGGATATCAAAGACGATCAACTACCGGGGCAACCGCATGGACCTCGGCGGCCATCGGTTCTTCTCGAAGTCCGACTGGGTGATGAACTGGTGGCAGTCCATCCTCCCCGTCGAGGAGAGCGCGCGCGCCGGCGCCGCCGCGATTCCCCTCGCCTACCAGGGCTCCACGCGGAATCTCGTCGCCTGCGGCGGCCCCGTCGAGGACGACGAGCGCGTGATGCTGGTGCGCTCGCGGCTGTCGCGCATCTTCTATCGGCGGCGATTTTTCGATTACCCGCTGAAGTTGAGCTGGAGAACGCTCGCCAATCTGGGGGCCGCTTACACGGCGAGCATCGCCGCAAGTTACGCGCGCGCGCGGCTCGCCCCCCGCCGTCCGGAGTCGACGCTCGAGGATTTTCTGGTCAACAGGTTCGGTGACAAGCTGTATCGCACGTTCTTCAAGGACTACACCGAGAAGGTCTGGGGCGTCGCCTGCTCGGAGATCTCCGCCGAGTGGGGCGCGCAGCGCATCAAGGGGCTCTCGATCGGCAAGGCCGTAGCCCACGCGCTCTCGAAGCCGTTGAGGCGCTCGCAGGATGCGGCCCAGAAGCGCACGGAGACCAGCCTGATCGAGCGGTTCCTGTATCCGCGGCTCGGACCGGGACAGATGTGGGAGGAAGTCGCTCGGCGCGTCGTCTCGAAGAACGGCGCGATTCACCTGCACCATCGGGTCGTCGGCATCCATCGAACGGGCGAGCGCATCGAATCGATCGACGTGCGGGATTGCAGAAGCGGCGCGGTGCGCCGGATAGCATGCGACTATCTGATCTCGAGCATGCCGATGAAGGAGCTCGCGGAGTTGCTGAGGCCGGAAGACCCGCGCGTTCTGGAGATCGCGGGCGCCTTGCCCTACCGGGACTTCATGACGGCGGGGCTGCTCGTGAAGCGGATGCGCGGCGGTCACTCCGCCGCGGCGAACGGCATGCCTCCGGACAATTGGATCTACGTGCAGGAGCCCGACGTGAGGCTCGGGCGCTTGCAGATCTTCAACAACTGGAGCCCCGCGCTCGTTGCCGACCCCTCGACCATCTGGCTCGGGCTCGAGTACTTCTGCACCGAGGGCGACGAAGTCTGGAGCCTGTCCGATGCGGCCTTCCTGGAGCTCGCATCGCGGGAGCTCGCCCAGATCGGTCTGATCCACCCGGATGACGTGCTCGACGGGACTGTGGTGCGGGTACGCAAGGCGTACCCGGCTTACTTCGGCGCATACAGCGACATTCATCGGGTACGCGACTATCTCGACACGTTCTCGAACTTGTTTCCGGTGGGCCGCAACGGCATGCACCGGTACAACAACCAGGATCACTCGATGCTCTCGGCCAAGGCTGCCGTCGATTGCATCGTGAGCGGCAGCGCCGACAAGCGGGCGCTGTGGGCAGTGAACGTCGAGGACGATTATCACGAGGTGGCGACGCAGGAGGCGGACCGGACCCTCGAGGCCGCGGCCTGATGGCCGGGTGACACTGCGCGTCAGTTTGTGACACCGAGAGCCGGCGCGCGTCGTCAGACCGTGACGGGACTAAGTCAAAGAGCCGCGCCGGGATCCTCTGGATTTCCTTGGTCGCTCAAACACTTGCGATTATTTGAGGCACTGGCATGTGCCTTGCAGACTCCGACGCGAGGCGCGCGAGTGCCCATGGTTTCGATCACCTCATCCGCTTCAGGAGATTTTGGAATGAAAACTGCTCAACGGGGCTTCACGCTCATCGAGTTGATGATCGTGGTCGCGATCATCGGTATTCTCGCCGCGATCGCGATCCCGGCGTATCAGGACTACACGGTCCGGTCGCAAGTCACGGAAGGTCTCAACCTCGCCGATGCCGTCAAGACCGGCGTCGCGGAGTACTACGCGAATACGGGCTCCTGGCCGACCGCCATGTCGCAGATCGGCAATGCCTCGGATCCGAGCGGTAAGTACGCGACCGACCTCACGCTCGACACGGGCACGATCAAGATCACCTACGGCGGCCAGGCGAACGCGAACATCGCGGGGTCCACCCTCGGCCTGCAGCCGAAGCTCAGCCCCAACGGCGATGTCGTTTGGCTGTGCGGCTACAATACGGGTAGTGGTGTTTCCGGCCTGTCGGACCCCTCGAGCGGAGCCTCAACAGCGGATACCACGGATACGAACGTCGCGGCCAAGTATCTGCCACAGAGTTGTCGTGGCTAAATGTTGCGGCCCGGTGATGATGATCCGGGCGCAGCACCTGACCAGAAGCCCCTCCCCGGAGGGGCTTCTTCTTTTGGGAGCCGGGTCACGCAGCGGAGCTGCGCCCCTATGACACCATGTCGGCAGACTTGACAATTTTCGCCCGCAGGCGCGGTAGACTAAGACTCCACGGTCTCGGATCGCACCCCGTAAGCTCATGAACGACAACGCTTCTTTGGCGGTCGCCCCGGCTCGCACGGCGCTCGGCGGCCTACCGCAGCGCCTCGTTCAGGACGGGCTCATCGACGAGCCTGCCATGCTGGAAGCGCTCAACGCCGCCCGCGAGCGCAAGACGAACGTCGTCACGCAGCTCGTGGCGAGTGGCGCGGCCAGCGCCCGCGACATCGCGATCGCTGCCTCGTCGGAGTTCGGCGTTCCGCTCTTCGATCTCGATGCGATCAACCTCGATCTCGATACGGTCAAGCTGGTCAGCGACAAGCTGCTCGCCAAGCACCGCGTCCTGCCACTCTTCAAGCGAGGGAAACGGCTCTTCCTCGCGGTAGCCGACCCCACGAACCTCCATGCGATCGACGAGATCAAGTTCCAGACAGGGCTCGGGATCGATGCAGTCGTCGTCGAGGACGACAAGCTGCAGAAGGCCGTCGACAAGGCCATCGAGCAGGCGGACGCTCAGATGCCTGCCCTCCCGGAGGAGGAAGGCGTCGATCTCGAGTCGCTCGAGGTCAGCGGCGGGGACGAGGATGGCGAGCAAGTCACCCGCGATGACGTCGAGGACGCGCCGATCGTCCGCTTCGTCAACAAGATCATGCTCGATGCGATCCGCAAGGGCGCCTCGGACATCCACTTCGAGCCCTACGAGAAGAGCTATCGCGTCCGCTACCGCATGGACGGGGTGCTGAAGGATATCGCTCAGCCCCCGGTACAGCTCGCGGGGAAGCTCGCCGCGCGTCTGAAGGTGATGTCTCGCCTCGACATCGCCGAGCGGCGTGTGCCGCAAGATGGGCGCATCAAGATGAAGCTGTCGAAGAACCGGGCGATCGACTTCCGCGTGAGCACCTGCCCGACGCTCTTCGGCGAGAAGATCGTGATGCGCATCCTCGATCCCTCGCAGGCGACGCTTGGGATCGACGCGCTCGGCTACGAGCCCTTCCAGAAGGAGCTGTACCTCAAGTACCTCGCGAAGCCGCAGGGCATGATCCTGGTGACGGGGCCGACGGGCAGCGGCAAGACCGTCTCGCTGTACACGGGATTGCAGATCCTCAACCGCGAGGACACGAATATCTCCACGGCCGAGGACCCGGCGGAAATCAATCTCCCCGGCGTCAACCAGGTCAATGTCAATCCCAAGGTCGGCCTGACGTTCGCCGCCGCGATGCGCGCGTTCCTGCGCCAAGATCCTGACGTCATCATGGTCGGTGAGATTCGCGATCTCGAGACCGCCGAGATCGCCATCAAGGCGGCCCAGACCGGTCACTTGGTTCTCTCGACCCTGCACACCAACGATGCGCCACAGACGCTCACGCGGCTCGTCGATATGGGCGTGAAGCCTTACGCTATCGCGACGTCCGTCAGCCTCATCATCGCGCAGCGACTCGCCCGACGACTCTGCAATCATTGCAAGCAGCCGCTCGATGTCCCCAAGGAGGCCTTGCTCAAAGAGGGTTTTTCGGAGACCGATATCGCGGCAGGCCTGAAGCTCTTCGCCCCGAAGGGGTGCTCGAACTGCACGGACGGGTACAAGGGCCGCGTCGGCATCTACCAGGTGATGCCCGTCACCGAGTCCATCGGGCGCATCATTCTCGCAGGTGGCAGCGCTGTGGACATTGCCGATCAGGCGGCGAAGGAAGGCGTGTGGGACCTGCGCCGATCGGGCCTCGAGAAGGTCAAGGCAGGCATCACCAGTCTTGAAGAGGTCAACAGCGTCACGATCGAGTGACGCTCGGACGAGGCATACCATGGCTCAGGCAACGGCGACGGTCAGGGCCCTCAAGCGCGACGTTCCGTTCACGTGGGAGGGGCGCGACAGGCGAGGCAATCGAGTCAAGGGCAAGAGCCTCGCGCCGGATGAGGCGTCATTGCGCGCCGAGCTGCGGCGCCAGGGCATAGCACCTTCGCGCGTTCGCAAGCAATCGACCGCATTCAAGTCAGGGGGGAAGGTAAAACCGGAGGATATCGCCGTCTTCAGCCGCCAGTTGGCCACGATGCTGGCGGCTGGCATACCAGTCGTGCAGGGCTTGGAGATCGTCGGCAACGGCCACGAGAAGCCTGCCGTGCAGAAGCTCATCCTCACGATCAAATCGGACATCGAAGCCGGCAGCTCTCTCCATGAAGCGCTCGCCAAGCATCCGTTGTACTTCGACGATCTCTACGTGAATCTCGTGGAGGCGGGCGAGCATGCGGGGGCGCTGGAAAGCCTGCTCGACAAGATTGCCACCTACAAGGAGAAGACCGAGGCGATCAAGAAGAAGGTCAAGAAAGCCCTCTTCTACCCCGCGGCGGTGTTGATCGTCGCCGTCATCGTCACGATCATCCTGCTGATCTTCGTGATCCCCGAGTTCGAAAGCCTCTTCAAGGGCTTCGGCGCGGACCTGCCCGCATTCACGCAGTTCGTGATCAATCTCTCGAAGTCGGTGCAGTCGAAGGGCATCTATTACGCCATCACTCTCGGCGCCGGGGTCTATGCCTTCGTGTACTTCTACAAGCGCTCGAAGCGGATGCGCGAGCTCATCGATAGGGCCATGCTGAAGTTCCCCATCATCGGCGCCATCCTCAACAAGTCCGCCATCGCGCGCTACGCTCGAACGCTCTCGACGATGTTCGCGGCGGGTGTGCCGCTCGTCGAGGCGCTCGAATCGGTCGCGGGCGCGACGGGCAACATCGTCTACGAGAACGCCGTGATGAAGATGCGCGATGAAGTCTCCACCGGTCAGCGGTTGCAGCGCGCCATGGAGAACGTAGGGTTGTTCCCGAACATGGTCGTGCAGATGATCGCCGTCGGGGAGGAGTCCGGCTCGCTCGATGCGATGTCCGGCAAGGTCGCGCAGTTCTACGAGCAGGAGGTGGACAACGCCGTCGACTCGATGTCGAGCCTCCTCGAGCCGTTGATCATGGCCGTGCTCGGCGTCCTCGTCGGTGGCCTGGTCATCGCGATGTACCTGCCGATCTTCAAGCTCGGATCAATCGTGTAAGCTGGCGGCCGCCCGCGATCGCGCCCGCCGTTCATCGGACGCCGCGCGCAGCGCGACGCTTTCCGCTGTGCCGCACTTGCATTCTCCCTCATGACCCTCTCCGTCGCGCTTTCCTCCTCTCCCGGGTTCTTCATCGCCGCCTGCCTGATCTTAGGTCTCATCGTCGGCAGCTTCCTGAACGTCGTCATCCACCGCCTGCCGATCATGCTCGAGCGCGAGTGGCGCGAGCAGTGCGAGGAGCTGGCGCGCGAGCATGCCGCCTCGGGTCCGCATGCGTCGCCCGCGGCTCAGAAACCCGTCGATCCGGAGCCCTTCAATCTCGTCGTCCCGCGCTCTGCCTGCCCCGCCTGCAAGGCGCCGATCACCGCCTGGCAGAACATCCCCCTCCTCAGTTATCTCTTCCTGCGAGGCCGCTGCGCAGCGTGTGGCGCCCGCATCAGCCTGCGCTATCCCCTGGTCGAGGCGCTGACGGGCGTCCTGTCGGCGCTCGTCGCCTGGAAGCTCGGCTTCGGTTGGCCCGCCGCCGCGGGGCTCGTCCTCACGTGGTTCCTCGTCGCGTTGACCTTCATCGACGTGGACCACCAGCTGCTCCCCGACAACCTCACGCTGCCCCTGCTGTGGCTCGGGCTGCTGCTCACTCTCTGGGGCCCGGGCGGCGCTCCTGTGCCGGTGGACATGCGTTCGAGCCTCATCGGCGCTGCGGCGGGCTATCTGAGCCTCTGGGCGGTATACCACGCCTTCCGCCTCCTCACGGGCAAGGAGGGCATGGGCTACGGCGACTTCAAGCTCTTCGCCGCCCTCGGCGCCTGGCTCGGCTGGCAGATGCTCCTGCCGATCATCCTGGTCGCCGCCGCGGTGGGCGCGGTAACGGGCGTCGTGATCCTCGCCCCGAAGGGACGGGACCGCGGCACGCCCATCCCATTCGGGCCATTCCTCGCGGCGGCGGGATGGCTGATGCTGATGTTCGGCCACGAACTCGTCGCGCACTATCTCGGCCTGTTCGGCTCGCGTTACTGATCGCGCGAACGGTTGACCCGTGTAAGCTGCGCCGCGTGGCGCACCACCGAGCACATCCATTCCGCGTCGGCCTCACCGGCGGCGTCGCCAGCGGCAAATCCACGGTCGCGGGCCTGTTCGCCGCTCTCGGGGTGCCCATCATCGACGCCGATGTGGTCTCGCGGCAGGTCTCGGCGGTCGGCACTCCACTTCTGCGAGAGATCGTCGCGCGCTTCGGCGAGCGCTATGTCCGCCCCGACGGAAGCCTCGACCGGCGGGCTCTCCGCGATCTCATTTTCGCCGACCCCCGAGCACGCGCCGATCTCGAGGCACTGACGCATCCAGCCATTTTCCGGGCGATGGAGGCTCAGGCTGCTGGGGTGAGCGGCCGATATCAGATCTTCGTCCTGCCATTGCTCATCGAGCTGAGCCGCGCCCCGCCCGTCGATCGAGTCCTCGTGATCGACTGCGACGAGGCGCTGCAAATCCGCCGCCTTCAGGCGCGCGACGGCTCCACGCTCGAGCAGGCCCGCGCCATTCTCGGGGCTCAGGCCCCGCGCGCCGCGCGGCTCGCGGCCGCGGATGATGTGATCACGAACGACGGAAACCTGCACGCGCTCCGCGACCAAGTGGAGCGCTTGCACCTCCGATATCTCGATCTCGCCTCGGCCCGAACGCCACGGTAGCGCCACAGTATCTCTATCTGCTATCTGCCGGGTCGCAGGGCGGCGACACCCCGCACGGCCGGCAGCGCATCGCGCCGCTGATCGGCCCTCTTCGCCGCCTCGACTTCACGGTGTCGCCGGAGCCCACTGCGCCGGCTTGCCGTTTACGGCTGCCGACGTCGTCAAGCACAATATCCCGATGACCGAAGCCGCCGAACTGACGCAAGAGGCGCCGCCCACGCGAGAGGAGGAGATCCTGATCTTCGAGCAGCCGCTCAATGAGCGGATGCGGACCTTCTTGCGGCTGGATTTCCTCTACAACCAAGCCCTGTACCACAACGAGGCGCCGAGCCAGTGGGGCAGCCGCGCCGCGATGTCGAGCCTGCTCGACATTCTCGCGATCACGACCCGCAGCGACACCCGCGCGGATGTCCTGAAGGAGCTCGAGCGGCACCTGTCGATCCTGAACGAATTCCAGTCGAAGCCGGGCGTCGACAGCAACCGGCTGCGCACGGTCATGTCGAACCTGCTGCGCTTGAGGACCGACCTCCTCGGCACGGGGGCCGCCTTCCTCCAGCCGCTGCGCGACTCCGAGTTCCTGAACGCCATCAAGCACCGCAGCGCCATTCCGGGCGGCACCTGCGAGTTCGACCTGCCGGACTACTTCTACTGGCTCAGCCAGCCGGCCGAGACTCGTATGCGCACGTTCGGCGAATGGCTCGGCGTGCTGCGGCCGCTCTGCGATGCCATCGCCGAGCTGCTGTGGCTCACCCGCCAGAGCGGGCGGGCGCGCGAGGAGACGGCGCAGGGGGGGGTGTTCCACATCACCTTCGAGCGCGACTCCCCCTCGCAGCTGCTGCGCATCTCCCTGCCCATCTCGCTCGGCCTGTATCCTGAGATCAGCGGCAGCCACTACCGCTGCAGCATCCGATTCCTGAAGTGGAACGGGCTCGCGACGCGCCCGACGCAGGCGGAGACGGATGTGAGGTTTGTCCTGAGCACTTGCACATAACAAGTCAGACGCGAGCCGAGCCGGCGCGAGGCCGAGTCCCTTGGGCAGCTTGAGAACGATGTCGGCCGCGCACGTCAAATGCCCCACCTGCGGCAGAAGCATCGAATGGTCGCAGCAGAATCCCTATCGCCCGTTCTGCAGCGAGCGATGCAAGCTGATCGATCTCGGAGCGTGGCTCACCGAGCAGCGCAGCATCCCCGGGGATGCGATACCGCGCAACGAAGAGAACGACGAGACGACACCCCGCGATCGATAGGTCCTTCCGAGATCGATCATCGGCTGTGTGGCTCGACGCGCTGACCAACGGGATGGGCCCCCGCGAGGCCGCGGAGAACTGGGACCTGCCGGCGGAAGCCTGCGAGGAGATCTTCGCGTACTGCGAAGCCAACAAGGCGCTGATCGACGCCGAAGCCAGCGAAGAGCGGCAGCGCTCCCCCAGGACGCCGATCCCACCCCTTACGGGAACTTGATCCTCCCGCCCCCCGCCGGCCCGCCCGCCACGGGCCCGAGCGCCCCCGCCCCCGCCTCGGGGACGACGATGCGCGAGGCGGCCTCCCGACGGAACTCGCGCGCCTCCTCGATCGCCTCCTCGAGCGCCTGCTTCATCGCCTCGGGAAACTTCTTGATCGCGTCCTCGAGCGTCGAGGCCTCGATGTCGAACGCGAGCGGCAGCACCCCCGCAGGCGTCAGCAGCTGAGTCTGGCCGGAGAACAGCACGGCTCGCGAGCCATCGACCGAGCCGTCGAGCTTGATCGGGATCAGCCGGCGAAGCGTGCCCGCCTTGCGGTCGGTCAGAACCTCCTCCCGATAGAGGTTGTTTGGATCGAGCCGGACCTCGGGGATGTCGGATTGGGTTGCCATAGGCGCTCGGTGGTCACCGGATGGAGCTGCATTGTATCAGGAGCGCTCCCGCGCCCGGCGGCAGGGGGCCCGGTTGCGCCGCGATCACCCGCTGCCTGCCGCAACCTGCAGCGCCTCGATGAACGGCCGGTCCGCTTCGAGAATGTCCTCCGCGCCGAGCTGCCCGACGGCGACCCATTTGAGCCGCTGTCCGTCGAGCGCGCTGGGCTTGCCACGATATTGCTCGACGATCCACATCGACAGCTCGACCGCGCGATCGGGATAGGCATGAGAGATCGTGAGGGCGGGCCGCGCAGACAGCAGCTCGACGCCCAGCTCCTCCTCGAGCTCGCGCCGCAGCGCATCGAGATCGGACTCACCCGGACCGACCTTGCCGCCGGGAAATTCCCAGCGTCCGGCCATGTGCTTCCCCGGTGGGCGCTCGGCGATGAGGACCCTCCGCGCGCCGTCGAACAGCGCCGCCGCGACGACGCGGATAGGCGGTCTCGTGGGCGCCGAAGTGGCGGCGCCGGCTGCATCAGCGTCCGCGATCGGCGCCATGCGTCGCGGGGCTTTATCCCCCCACCTCGCCTACTCGACGCTCGAGAGCGCGCCGTGGCAGTGTTTGTACTTCTTCCCCGAACCGCAGGGGCAGGGCTCGTTGCGTCCGATCTTGCGCTCGCCGCGCACATAGGTACCCTGAGGCTCAGGCACGGGACGCGGCGGAAGCGGGCCTCGTCCTGCACCGCCCGGCCCGCCGGCGGCGTCCATGCTCGCGCCGGCCGCCACGCCAACGCCGGCTCCCATCCCAGCGCCGGGTCCACCGCCGCCGACCCCGGCCATTGCCCCTCCAGCCCCCCCTCCGGCCGGCATGCCCGCTGCGGTCAGTCCGCGCAGTCCGCCCGCCGGCCGCTGAATCGCGACACCTGCCCCGGGCCGTGCTTCGGCCTCGCCGCCGGTGAGGATGGACTGCACCTCCGCGTGCTGCGCCTGCAAGGCGCGCATGAGTCGCTGGCGGCGCTCGTCCTCCTCGCGCTCGATCTCCTCCTGCGTCTTGACCTCGATCTTCGAGAGGATCGAGACCGTGTCGAACTTCACCCGATTCAGCATGGCCTCGAAGAGCTCGAACGCCTCGCGCTTGTACTCGAAGCGGTAGTCCTGCTGCGCGTAGCCGCGCAGGTGTATACCCTGCCGCAGGTAATCCATCGCGGCCAGGTGATCGCGCCAGTGCTGATCGAGCGTGCGCAGCATCACGTCCTTCTCGATGTGGCGCATGATCGGCGCGCCGATGCGCTCGACTTTCTGATCGTACGCGGCGTGCACGGCGTTGATGACGCGCTCGCGCAGGACCGGCTCCTCGAGCTCCGGCTCCGCGGCGAGCCACGTCTTCGGATCGATCTTCGCGCCGAAGTCCTTCGCGATCGCCTCGGCGAGGCCGTCGAGATCCCAGTCCGACGGCGCCGCGGTGCGCGGCATGTATTGATCCATCAGCGTGCCCACGGCTTCCTCGCGGATGCCGCGAATCGCGGCCGAGAGATCGTCGGTCGCCATGAGCTCGGTGCGCTGCTGATAGACGACCTTGCGCTGGTCGTTCGCCACATCGTCGAACAGGAGCAGCTGCTTGCGGATGTCGAAGTTGTGCGCCTCGACCTTGCGCTGCGCCTTCTCGATCTGGCGGGTGAGCATGCCGCTCTCGATCACCTCGCCCTCTTTCATGCCCGCCATCTGCAGGAGCCGCTTGGTGCGCACCGGGTCGCCGAAGATGCGCATCAAGTTGTCTTCCATCGACAGATAGAAGCGGCTCGAGCCGGGATCACCCTGCCGGCCCGAGCGGCCGCGCAGCTGGTTGTCGATGCGGCGGGACTCGTGGCGCTCCGTGCCGATGATGTGCAAGCCCCCGGCGGCGACCACCTGGTCGTGCCGCGCCTGCCAGTCGCCGCGGACCTTCGCGCGCGCGGCCTCGTCCGCTTCCGGCGGGAGCGCGGCAAGCTCCGCCGCGAGATTGCCGCCGAGAACGATGTCGGTGCCGCGGCCCGCCATGTTCGTCGCGATGGTGACGGCGCCGGGGCGGCCCGCCTGCGCGACGATCAGCGCCTCCCGTTCATGCTGCTTCGCATTCAGCACCTCGTGAGGGATGCCGGCTTCTTTGAGCACGCCCGAGAGCATCTCCGACGTCTCGATCGAAGTCGTGCCGACGAGCACGGGTTGCTCGCGCGCGACACAGTCTTTGATGTCCTCGATGATCGCCTGGAACTTGTCCTTCTGCGACAAGTAGACTAAGTCCGGCATGTCCTTGCGGATCATCGGCTTGTGCGTCGGGATCACGACGACTTCCAGGCCGTAGATCTGCAGGAACTCCGGCGCCTCGGTGTCCGCCGTGCCCGTCATGCCGGCGAGCTTCTTGTAGAGCCGGAAGTAGTTCTGGAACGTGATCGAGGCGACGGTCTGGTTCTCCTCGCGGACGCGCACGCGCTCCTTCGCCTCGATCGCCTGATGCAGCCCGTCCGACCAGCGCCGCCCGGGCATGGTGCGGCCGGTGAACTCATCGACGATGATCACCTCGCCGTTGCGCACGATGTATTCCACGTCGCGCTTGTAGAGCGCGTGCGCGCGCAGCGCGGCATTGAGGTGATGCATCAGGCGGATGTTCGCCGCGTCGTAGAGGCTTTCGCCCTCGCGCAGGAGCCCCGCCTCGAGCATCAGCCGCTCGACCTTCTCGTGCCCCTCCTCGGACAAATGCACCTGCTTCTGCTTCTCATCGACGTTGAAGTCGCCGGGGCTGTCCTCGTCCTTCTGGCGCTTCAAGTGCGGCACGAGCTCGTTGATGCGCAGGTACAGCTCGGTGCTCTCCTCGGCGGGACCCGAGATGATGAGCGGCGTGCGCGCCTCGTCGATGAGGATCGAGTCGACTTCGTCCACGACGGCATAGGCGAGCCCGCGCTGCACGCGGTCCTCGAGACGGAACGCAAGGTTGTCGCGCAGGTAGTCAAAGCCCAGCTCGTTGTTCGTGCCGTAGGTGATGTCGCACTGGTATGCCTCGCGCTTCTCCTCGGGGCTCTGCGCGTTCTTGATGACGCCGACCGTGAGGCCGAGGAATTCATAGACGGGACGCATCCAGTCCGCGTCGCGCTGCGCCAGGTACTCGTTCACCGTGACGATGTGCACGCCCTCGCCCGGCAGCGCGTTGAGGTACGCGGGGAGCGTTGCGACGAGCGTCTTGCCCTCGCCGGTGCGCATCTCCGCGATCTTGCCCTGGTGCAGCGCGATGCCGCCGATCAACTGCACGTCGAAGTGCCGCATGCCGAGCGTGCGTACCGAGGCTTCGCGCACGACGGCGAACGCCTCGGGCAGCAGGTCGTCGAGGCTCGCGCCGCCCTTCAAGCGGTCGCGGAATTCCTGCGTCTTCGCCTTGAGGTCGCCGTCGGAGAGTCCCTTGATCGTCGATTCGAGCGCGTTCGCGGCTCGCACGAGCTGGGCATAGCGGCGCAGGAGCCGGTCATTGCGGCTCCCGAAGACGCGCTGAAGAAGCTTGAGCACGGAGTTTCCTGTTTCCTGCGATGGGGCCGCCGCGAGGCCCGTGAGGGCGACCCGTCGGAACCAGGTATTGTACTTAATGGACCCGACCGGGCCCAATCGGTTCGATCGCAAGGTGAGGCCGCGGGCGGCCGGATCAAGCAGGACCGTGGAGCGCCGGGCGTGGCCGCATCACTTCGCGCGCCCCCGCGGCGCCCCCCGCCTCAGCGCCCCGTGAACTTCAGCGGATTGACCTGCCTGCCGTCGTGCAGCACTTCGAAATGCACGTGCGGCCCGGTCGAGCGCCCGGTCGAGCCCATCAGCGCGACGACCTCGCCGCGCGTCACGGTCTGACCGACCGATACCAGCACGCGCTCGTTGTGCGCGTAGCGCGTGATGTAGCCCTTGCCGTGGTTGATCTCGACGAGGTTCCCGTAGCCGGTGCGCGGCCCCGCCCACGTGACGACCCCCGCGGCAACGGCTACGACTGGCGCCCCCTCCGATCCCGCGAAGTCCACGCCCTTGTGGAACTCGTCGCGCCCCGTGAAGGGATCGTCGCGATCACCGAAATAAGACGAGATGAACCCGTGCAGCACCGGCCGTCCCTCGGGATGAACGGCAGCGTCGAGGCTGCGGTTCAGCAGGACGTTCTCGAGCGCCGCGAGCTGGGCGTCGCGCAGCTCGATGCGGTGCTCGAGATCATCGATCGAGGCGGAGAGGTCGGGGATCTGGGGGCCTGTGCCGACGTCGTTCCCGTCGGGGCCGCCGACCGGGGGCTCCTCGTCGAAATTGAACTCGCGCTTGTCGAGATGCGCCATCGCCGCAAGGCGTTTGCCGAGCTCATCGATGCGGACGATGTGCGCATCGAGCTTCGCCAAGCGGATGGCGAGCGCGTCCGTCCGCTCGCGCAGGCGCTGCTGCAACTCGGCGACCTCGGCCTTTTGCGCCGCGAGGACATGCGCCCAGCGGCTCACTTCGTGCGTGCCGAGCTCGCGCTCGCTATGCTGTCCGAGCTCGATGCCGAGCCCGAGCGATGCGCCGAGGATCGCGAGAACGACCGCGGCGGCGAGGCTCCATGCGAGGGGATGCGGGAGCGCGAACTGCCGCGAGCGGCCGCCGCGACCCATGCTGAATATGAAAAGGCTCATCTGCTGCGCGCTCCCGAAACGACTCCGCGGCAACAAAGCGAAGCAGCGACGCCACCTCGGTACGAATATGCCCAAGAAGCTGAGGCGAGACAAGAAGAACCGTCCAGGTTCGCGACACGGAGTAGCACGAAGCCGTCCCGGTGCGGATTCCGTCGCGGATTCTGTCAAGCGCCTGGATTCTGTCAAAAGCCTGCTTGGGCGCCCGAGTTCCCTGCTCGCCTCGATCGCCGAGCAGTCCGCGCGCCAGCGCCTGTGGCGCGCGTGGCTGGACGAGCGCATCGCGGAACCGCTGCGCGCGCGCATTACCGGCGTCGTCGAGCGTGACGGAGCGCTCGTGATCTACGCGCAATCCGCCGGCTGGGGCGTGCGCCTGCGCTATGTCGTCGCGGAGCTCGAAGCCGATCTGCGGCGCGCACACCCCGAGATCTCGCGCGTGGTCGTGCGCGTGCTCCCCGGCGGCGAACCGATCCCATGACGCGCGAGGACATTGCGGATCACGGGGACGCGGCTGGACAGGCGCAAGCCGCCGAGCCCGTCCGGCGCACATCGGAGATCGAGGAGATCACGAACCTCTACTTCATCCATCCCGTGGCGAGCCGGCTCGTGCCGCGCTTCGCGCGGCTCGGGATCACGCCGAACGCCGTCTCGATGCTCGGCATGCTGTTCGGCCTCACCGCCGGGCTCGCCTATTACCACTATCAGGATCCGCGGCTCGCGCTCGCCGGCTTCCTCCTCATGATCGCCTGGCACATCCTCGACGGCGCCGACGGCCAGCTCGCGCGGCTCACCCGCTCGCAGTCGCGGTTCGGCCAGGTCCTCGACGGCATCTCCGACAACGTCACCTTCCTCGCGGTCTACACGGGGCTCGCGATCGCGCTGGGTCGTCGGGAGGGCGCCCCGGCGTACGTCCTCGTCGCGGCCGCCGCGTTGTGCCATGCGGTTCAATCGGCCGCATACGAAGCGCAGCGCCGGGAATACGATCGCTGGGCGTGGGGGCGAGGCTCCGCGGAACAGCCAGCGCCGGCGGCGCCGGAGGCTGCGAAAGCGGGCGCTCGGCGGACGCCTCGGCTGTTCGATTTCCTCCATCGCCTCTTCTACGACCGCTTGAGCTTCCCCGCGGCCGGCGTCACCCGGAAGATACGCGCGGCGATGACCCTCGCGCTCGAGCGGCATCCCGAACCCCCGGCCCTCATCCGCGAGCGCTATCGCGCCGCCTTTGCGCCGCGGCTGAGAGAATGGACCCTGCTCTCCGCCAACTATCGCACGCTCGGGATCTTCCTCGCCGCACTCTGCGGGGCACCGCACTACTACTTCGGGTTCGAGATCGTCGGGTTCAGCGCGATCCTCGCCGTGCTCATCCATCGATTGAATGCCCGCTGCGAGGCGTTCCGCGAATCCCTGCACGACGTCTGACGGCTGCTACGCCAGCCCGCCGACGCACGCGCATACGAGCGCGCTGTAGAACTGCCGGTCCCGATGCTCGCGCACGAACTGCGGATCGATGCGCGCGATCCAGGACTTCGCGCGAACGGACGCATACCAGTGCACGACGCGCGTCGCGGCGGGGAGAACGTCCTCGAGCCGCACGCCGCGCCTCAACCGGAACCAATGCTCCGAGATCTCCGGCGGCAGCGGATAGAAGACCTGCGGCTCCGCCACGAAGACCTGCGGCCGTGATGCATTCAATTCCGCGACGATCTCCTCGAGCAGGTCCGGACCCAGCGCGTAGGGCTGCGCGCGCCGCTCCCGCGGCAACGCCGCCATCGCCCGGAGATAAGCCGCGCACAACGGGGAATCCGCCGCCGCCCCCATCACGGCGTTGTTGATGCCGCGGTGATAGAACCGCTCGATCCGCCGGAACGTGCCCCAGCCGTTCGGGGCGCGGCGCATCGCCTTGCGCACGAGATCGAGCGTGAGGGCGCGACACCACACGGCTGGCGAGCGCGAGCTGCGAACCGCATGCGGCCAGACGATGTGCTCCGATCCCACGAACTGCCTAGCAGCGAGCAGCGGCACGAGTGAGGCGGTCGTGACAGTGTCGAGATCGAGGTATACGCCGCCGTGCCGGTGCAAGATCGCCGCTCGCAAGATGTCGCAGCGCATGGCAGGGCTCATAACCGAGCGATAGAGATCGGTCAGCGCCGTGCGAACGCCGAGCTCGCGCCCGGTCGCCGTCAGGCATGCGATCGGGTCGAGCCTCGACAGCCGCACGCTGGCGCAATCCTCGAGCGTGCGGATCGCGGCATCGCTCTCGAGCGGGTCGGTGTGATGCAGAATGACCTCCGCGAGCCCGCTCCTCTGCGCCGCGGACAGCACGGCGAACGCATAGGCCCACGGCAGCCGCGTGCCGATCCAGCAGAAGTGCACGCGCGAAGGGATCGGCATGGCCGAGAGCTCGCCGCAGGCGTCCGAGTTTAACGGCGGCGTCCGAGAGCTATCCGCACGCGCTCCGAGAGCGACCCGCAGGGGTCCCGCGGCGAGGGCTACCCGCAGGCATCCGGGCGCTCCCCGCTCGGCCCGCCCGCGATGATCCCCACCTCGGCGCTCGGCGGCAGGATCCAGGACCGCGTTCTCACCAGATGAACCGCCCAGCGCCGCGACAGACGAAGCCATGTTCGGAACTGCGCGCGGCCCCATGCGGCGCGCTCGGTGGGGACGGCTCGCAGGCGGGCTTCGAGGATCTCCGCGATCCGGCGCGCGCGCGCGTTCCAGGTGAGGTCCCGGCTGTCCGCCAGCGCCGCCTCGGCGAGGCGCCGGGCGAGCGTCGCATCGCGGGTGAGCCTTCGAATGTCCGCGACCAGCGCTTCGACGGAATCCGGCCGGCAGAGGAGCGCGTTCCGACCGTCCTGCAGCACTTCCCGCACGTCGGGCGTGTTGCCGGCGATGATGGGCCGAGCGGATCCCATGTAAAGGTAGAGTTTCAGCGGGATGACGGTGGAGCCGAACTCGGCGAGCGGCTTCAAGGATGGCGGGATGAGCAGCACATCGGCGGCCTGCAAGTAGTCACCGAGAGCGTCGGGCGGCTGCCAGGGAATCATCCGGACATTGGCGATGCCCTTCGCCAGGGCCTCGATCGTCCCCTCGCCCGATGAGCCGACCAGCAGGAATTGATGATCCGGCAGCCGCTTCGCGGCTTCGAGCACGAGCTCGAGCCCCTTCTTGGGATTGATGCGCCCCGTGTAGAGGACGGCGGGTGTTCGACCGTCGATCCCGAGGCGGCGCTTCGCGACATCCCGCGGGACGGAGGCCGCGAGCCGGCTCGGGTCGAAGCCATTGCGAACGCAGTACAGTTTCTCTCCCGGCACGCCGAGATCGAGGTACCTCGCCCGTGTGTACTCCGAGTGGGTGAAGTGGGCGAGGAAGCGGGGATGCCCCATCAGGCGGTAGATCCAGGGCCGAAGCGGCGGACACTGGGCGGGCCAGGGACGGTAATGATCGAAGATGACCCGCTGGCCGGCGATGAGCGCAAGCCAAGCGACCCACAGGTTGCGCGTGTAGATGAGGTCGGCCGAGCGGAATTCGCGCCGGAACGGCAGGGTGAGTCCGCAGGCGAGGTGCCGCAGGGCGGCGGGACGAAGCGGCGCCCACGCGCGAACGACGGGCATGCCCGCGAGCGCGGCTGCGGCGTCCAGGCTGGCCCCATCGGGAGCGGGCACGTGCAGCCATGATTGCGACGCGAAGGCGGCGAGGTGCCGCGCGGTCGCCACGAAGACCTCCGCATCCGCCTCGGGGTTGGGCAGGGGATTCTCAAAAGTGAACAGGATTTTCATGGGCTCGGCACGGGCACGGCTTCTGCTTCCGCCATCTGCTATTGTTGCCTACCGGCGGACCGGCCTTCCATTGAGCACAACGCCCCCCGGCCGCAGCTTGAGTCGAGCTGCGGCTCGAGTGGGGCAGCGCCGTGCCGATTCGCCGTCGAGCTGCCGCTGAAGGCCGGACGCAGCTGGGAGAGAAGCGGAATGACGCATGAACCAACCCCGACGGATGCCGCGGGACGTCGACTGCGCTTGGCAGACTTTCCGACGCTGACCGAAGCGCTCGATTATGCCGCGCTCGGCCGCGCCGGCTACAACTTTTACTCCGCCCGCGGCGAGCTCCTGCTGGCGCTGCCCTACCGGGAGCTGCGCGAGCAGGCGCTCGCTCTGGCGCGGCAAATGCTCCGTGCTGGCCTCGAGCCGGGCGACCGCGTCGCCCTCATTGCCGAGACCGGCGCGAGCTTCATGCGCGCCTTCTTCGCCTGCCAATATGCCGGCCTCGTACCGGTGCCGTTGCCGACGCCGGCAGCATTTGGCGGGCGCGGCGGCTTCGTGGCGCACATCCGCCCCATGCTCGCGACTGCAAGACCCGCCGCCGCCCTGGCTCCCGCGGCTCATCTGGCGATGATCCGGGAGGCGTCCGATGGACTCCACGTGAGAGCGGTGGGGACCTACGAGCTGTTCGACGGCCTTCCCGAGAGCGGGACAGACCTGCCGCGCATCGGGGAGGATCATCTCTCGTACCTACAGTTCTCCTCGGGCAGCACACGGTCCCCCACCGGCGTCGCCGTCACGCAGCGGGCGCTGCTCTCAAATCTGCGCGGCATCGCGTACGCCCTCGGCGCCCGGGCGGACGACCGCTGCACGTCGTGGCTGCCGTTCTATCACGACATGGGTCTGGTGGGATTCGTGCTGGCGCCGCTCTCGAGTCAGGCCTCGACGGATTACGTGGCGACGGACGAGTTCGCGCGCCGCCCCCTCATCTGGCCGACGCTCATTTCGCAGAACGGCTCCACGATCTCCTATGCGCCGTCCTTCGGGTACGAGCTCTGCACCCGGCGCGCCATGAAAATGCCCCCCGGCCCCCTCGATCTTTCGAGGTGGCGCGTCGCGGGCATTGGCGGCGACATGATCCGCCCGCACATCCTCGCGCGTTTCGCGGAGACGTTCGGCGGCTGCGGCTTCCGCAGGGAGGCGTTCGTGGCGAGCTACGGGATGGCCGAGGCCACTTTGGGCATCACGTTCGCGCCGCTCGAGCGGGGGATCGAAATCGACCGCGTCGATCTCGACACTCTGCGCGCGGAAGGCCGCGCGGCGCCGGCGAACGGGCAGTCCCGCAAGACGCGCGAGCTCGTGCTCTGTGGGCACGTACTACCAGGCCATGAGCTCGAGATCCGCGACGCGGATGACCGGGTGCTCGGCGAGCGCGCCGTGGGCCGCATCGTCATCCGCGGTCCGAGCGTGATGCGCGAGTACTTCGGCAACCGCGCGGAGACTGAGCGCGTGCTGTCCCCCGACGGCTGGCTCGACACCGGCGATCTCGGCTATCTCATCGGCGGCTCCCTGGTCGTCGCGGGCCGCAGCAAGGATCTCATTCTCATCAACGGCCGCAACGTGTGGCCGCAGGATCTCGAGTGGGCGGTCGAGCAACACGTCGAGGGCGTGCGCGAGGGCGACGTGGCCGCCTTCTCGGTCGATGAAGGAGAAGCCGAGCGCGTCATCCTGCTCGTCACCTGCCGCACCTCGAATGCAGAGGCCCAGGCGGCGCTGCGCCGGGCCACCGCCGAGGTCGTCCTGGCGGCCGCGGGCCTCACCTGCACAGTGGTGCTCGTGCCCCCGAATACCTTGCCGCGCACCTCCTCCGGCAAGTTGAGCCGGGCGCGCGCTCGCGAGCTCTACCTCGCCGCGCTGCGCGAGGAGCCCGAAGCAGAGAGGCGCTTCATCGAGGCCTGGCGCGATCTCACCCCGGCCACCGTCACGCCGGCCTGACCATGAGCCGGCTCGCCGCAGTCACCGGCGCCACCGGCTTCCTCGGGCGCTACGTCGTGAGGGCGCTCGCGGCTCGCGGCTGGCGTGTGCGGATCCTCGCGCGGCGAACCGTCACACACCCGCAGCTCGCCGACATTGCGCTCGAGACCGTATCCGGTGATCTCGCCGACCGGCGCGCGCTCGCCGCGCTCGTGGACGGCGCCGAGGCGGTCATTCACGCGGCGGGACTCATCAAGGCGCCGAACGCCGCCGCATTCCGGGCGGTGAACGTCGAGGGCACTGCTCATCTCGCGGCGGCGGTCGCGGAGGCGAGGCCGGGCGCGCGCGTGCTCCTCGTGTCCTCCCTTGCGGCCCGTGAGCCGCGCCTGTCGGACTACGCCCGGACGAAGCGGGCCGGCGAGGAGCAGCTGGGTGCACTCCTGGGACGGCGCACGGCATGGACGATCGTCCGGCCCTGCGCGATCTACGGTCCCTGGGACCGCGAGACCCTGGCCGTCTTCCGAGCCCTCCGCCGCCGCGTCTTCTTCCGCCCGGCCGGGACTCGAGCTCGTGTGACGCTGATTCATGCCGAGGATGTCGCGGCGGCGATCGCGGCGCTCGCGGATCGGGGACCTGCGAATGCGATCTTCGAGCTCACGGACGAGCGTACACCGGGCTATTCCTGGGCCGAGATCTTCTCCGAAGCGCAGGCGGCCCTCGGGGTCAGAAGCCTCGTGGTCCCGGTGCCGGGCGCGCTGATTCGGACCGCCGCCGCCCTCAACGCGGCCGCCGCCGGCGTGCTGGGCCGCACGCCGATGCTGACGCCGGGGAAGGCTCGTGAGATCCTTCATGCGGATTGGGGCTCGCATGCCGAGCGCCAGCCGCCTCGCGAGCTGTGGCGCCCGGCGATCGGTCTCGCGCGGGGTTTCCGCGACACCGTATCCTGGTACGAGGATCGGCGGTGGCTCCCGCCCCGTGTCATGGGCCAACGGATGCGAGCGAATGCCTCCCACTGACGAGGTGCGGGACTTGACTGCGAGGAGCTCTATTACCGATCCGGGCAGCATCGACGCGGGCCGCATCGAGGCGGAAATCCTCACTGTGCTCGCTCGAAAGGTGCCGGCCGGCATCCAAGTGTCGGCCGAGACCCGCATCGTGCGCGGCCTCGGGCTCGATTCCGTCGCCATCCTGGACGTCATCATGGATCTCGAAGATCGATTCGATATCTCGATTCCGCTCGACCGGATCGCCGAAGTGGAGACCGTTGCCGAGTTGAGCCGCGTCATCGAGTCGCTGATGAGAGCGGCGCGCTGATGTCCCTGTTCGCCAAATTCGACGAGATCCGCCTGGGCGTCCAGGCGCTCGCGGAGCGCGGCCGCAATCCGTTCGACATCCGCTTCGACAGGGTGCTGTCGCCGACCGAGGCATTGCTCGGCGGTCGGCCCATTCTGCTCCTCGGGACCAACAACTACCTGGGACTCACGTTCGATCCCGCATGCGTCGAGGCGAGCCTGCGCGCCGTGCGCGAAGCGGGGACCGGCACGACCGGTTCGAGGATCGCGAACGGCACCTATGCCGATCACACCGCGCTCGAGCGCCATATCGCGGCGTTCTACGGCAGGCGGTCCGCCATGATTTTCTCGACCGGCTATCAGGCGAATCTTGGCCTGATCTCGACGGTCGCCGGACGCGACGACCATCTGCTCATCGACGCCGACAGCCATGCGTCGATCTACGATGCATGCAAGCTGAGCACGGCGGAGGTCATCCGCTTCCGCCACAACGACGCCGACGATCTAGCGCACCGCCTGCGGCGCCTGAAGGGCCGCCCCGGCCAACGCATCATCGTGACCGAGGGCATCTTCAGCATGCTGGGTGACACCGCGCCGCTCAAAGAGATCGCGGCAGTCAAGCGCGAGATGGGCGCCTGGCTCATCGTCGATGAGGCGCATTCGCTCGGCATTCTCGGCCCGAGCGGGCGCGGCCTCGCGGAGGCGGCGGGGGTCGAGGCCGACGTGGATTTCATCGTCGGCACGTTTAGCAAGAGCCTGGGTGCGGTCGGGGGCTTCGTCACGTCCGATCTTCCGGACTTCGATGTCCTACGCGTCGTCTGCCGGCCGTACATGTTCACCGCATCGCTCCCTCCAGCCGTCATCGCGTCCGTCATTGCCGCGCTCGGACGGCTGTCGAGCGACAAGTCGCTCACCGCGCACGTGATCGCCATGTCCCGCCGCCTCTACGCCGGGCTCGCGAGCGCCGGGTTCGAGCTGGGTCCGGAGCCGAACCCGATCGTCGCGATCAAGATGCCGGATCGGGAGAGGGCCTTGTACTTCTGGAACCGGCTCATCGAGGAAGGCCTCTACGCCAATCTGGCGCTTCCGCCGGCGACGCCCGCCAGCCTGTCTCTCATCCGTTCGAGCGTCAGCTCCGCGCACACGGAGGCGCAGATCGATCGAGCCATCTCCATCCTGTCGGCGGTCGGGCGCGAGCTGGGCGTGCTCGGCGCGCGCGCGGGCGGATGAGTCGGCGGATGAGCCTCGGTCCCTGCGCATGAACATCGGCCCCAGCGCATGAGCCTCGGTCGCGGCGGATGAGTCTCGAGATCATCCCCGTCGACGACGGGGTCCGGCTGCGCCGCTTCATTCGCGTGCCGTTCGCCGTTCATCGGAACGATCCCGCCTGGATCGCTCCGCTCATCATGGAGCGCAAGCAGGCCTTCTCGCCGAGCAGCAACGCGTTCCTGCGCCGCGCCGAGGTCCGCTTCTGGATCGCGCGCCGCGACGGTCGTGACGTGGGGCGCATCAGCGCGCAGATCGATCCGCTGGCCCAGCGGGATGGCGAGCCCCGCATCGGCCATTTCGGCAGCCTCAGCGCGGTGGATGATCCCGAAATCTTCGAGGCGCTGCTCGGCACGGCGGAGGACTTCCTGAAGCGCCGCGGCATCGCGTACGCCCGCGGTCCCTTCACGCTGTCGATCAACGAAGAGACGGGCCTGCTGGTCGATGGATTCGACACGCCGCCGATGTTGATGATGGGCCACGATCCGCCGTACGCAGCCGGCCGGCTCGAAGCATTGGGATATCGGAAGGAGAAAGACGTCTACGCCTATCTTCTCGATCTCAAAGCGCCGCTGCCCCCGAGCGTACGCCGCGTGCTCCAGCGGCCGCCCGCGAGCTCCGTCCGGCTGCGCCGCCTCGATCTCTCCGACTATGCGAACGAAGTGCGCAGGATGGTCGACATCTTCAATGACGCCTGGAGCGGCAACTGGGGATTCGTGCCCATGACCGATGAGGAGGCCGGCGAGCTCGCCCAACGCATGCGGATGCTGGTCGATGAGCGCCTGGTCTGGTTCGCCGAAGCGGACGGCGAGCCGGCGGGCTTCATCGTCCTGCTGCCGAACGTCAACGAGGCCATCCGGGATCTCGGCGGTCGCCTCCTGCCCTTCGGCTGGGCGAAGCTCGCGTGGCGGCTGAAGGTCCGCGGGGTGCCGTCGGCTCGCGTGCCGCTCATGGGAGTCCGGCGCCGCCTCGCGGGCACGGCGATCGGCAGTGCGATGCCGCTGCAGCTGATCGGCTGCCTTCTGCCGGCGCACGAGCTGCTCGGGCTGCGCCGCGTGGAGCTCTCGTGGATCCTCGAAGACAATCTGCCGATGCGCCGCATCCTCGAGAAGCTTGGGGCCCATCGTTATAAGACCTATCGGATTTACGGCAAGGCCATCGACGCCTCCGGCGCCCGCGAGGTCTCTCCGTGAGCTCTCTCATCGAGACCTCTCCGTGCTCCCCCGAGGCCTCTCCATGAGCTGCCCTGTCGAGGTCTCCGCGTGAACTGCCTCATCATCGCCGCAGGATCGGGAGGTCGGCTGCGGGAAGTGGGCGAAGTGAAGCCGCTCGTTCCCGTGCGTGGCGTGCCGCTGCTTGAGCGAGTGATCTCGCGCGCCCGCAGCGCAGGAGTGGAGCGGTTCTTCGTCGTGAGCGGATATCGTGGCGAGACGGTCCGGGCGGCGCTCGATGAGCTCGCGGCGCGGGAGTCGATCCCCATCGCGCACATCGTGAACGAGCGCTGGCAGCGCGCGAACGGGCTCTCCGTGCTCGCGGCGAGGCCGCATCTCGATGGGCCGTTTCTCCTCACCATGTGCGATCACCTCGTCGATCCGGACATCCTGCGGGCTCTTGCGGCCGCCCGGCTGGAGCCGGATAGCGTGACGCTGGCCGTCGATTTCAATATCGAGGGATCGATCAACGATCTCGACGATGTGACGCGCGTCAAGTGCTCGAACGGCCGCATCGAGCGCATCGGCAAGGCGATCTCCGATTTCAACGCGCTCGACACCGGCGTCTTTCGCTGCACGCCGATCCTGTTCGATGCGCTCGAGGCGAGTCAGGCGGAAGGAGACGACAGCCTCTCCGGCGCCATGAACGTCCTCGCGCGCTGGGGCAAGGCGTGCGTCTTCGACATCGAGGGCCGCCTCTGGCTCGACATCGACGATGCGGCAGGCCTCGCGAAGGCCGAGGCGCTGCTCGACGCAGGACGCTTGTAATCGCATCTGACGAGCGTGGCATGAGCGCTCACCGCCAGCACCTGCGCCGCGGCTTCAACTGGCTCGGCGGCGCGATGATCGTCGCCAAGGCCACCGACTTCGGAACGATCCTGATCGTGCTGCTCTACTTGACGAAGCAGCAGCTCGGCATCGCCTCGCTCGTCGTCGCGATCGGGACGGTCATCGAGGCGCTCGACGGACTCGGAACGAACGCCGCGCTCGTCCAGGCCCCCTCGCTTTCGCGCCTGCAGCTCGACTCGCTGTTCTGGTTCATCGCCGGCGCCGCGCTGCTCGCTGCGGTGGCAACGATGCTGGCCGCGCCTTGGATCGGGGCGGCCTATGGCCTCGGCGGGATGGCGGCGTATTTCCTCCCCATCGCCGTGAAGCAACCGCTCGTCGGCGCCGCGGTGATCCCGCTCGCGATCATGAGCCGCGAGCTGCAATACGAGCGGATCGCCGTGGTCAACGTCTGCTCGACGACCGGCGCCGCGTTGACGCGGATCGGGCTTGCAGTGGCCGGCGCAGGCGTCTGGGCGATCGTCGTAGGCTACGCGGCGAGCGGCCTCTATACGCTGATCGGCGCGCTCGTCGCGAAGCCCTTCCGGCCGGGGCTGCGCTTCAGCCTGCCGGCGATCTCCCCGCTCGTCCGCTTCGGGCTGCGCGCGACGACCTCGAGCCTGTTTGAGCAGACGTTCAACAACGTCGACTACCTGATCGTCGGCTGGTTCTACGGACCCGCGCCGCTCGCCGTCTACCGAGTCGCCTTCGATGTCGCCATGCAGCCGGCGCTCGCCGTCGGCACGCTCATCAATCGCACGGCGCTGCCGGTCTTTGCGCGGGTCGCAGCCGTGCGCGAGCATCTGGCGCAAACGCTCGCCTGGTCGCTGCGCCGGCTCGCGGCCGTCGGCGCGCCCCTTGCGGCGGCGACCGTGCTCGCCGCGGCGCCCCTCACCGCGCTGATCCACGACGGGGCAGGCCACAGCTACGCGGCGGCGCGCGTTCCGCTCGAGATCCTGGCCGCAGCCGCGCTGCTCAGGGTCATCTCCCAACTCATCTATCCGCTCGCCCTCGGAGCCGGGCGTCCGAGGACGGTCGCTCGCCTCTCCGGAGTGACTTTGCTCCTGCTCGCGTCCGGCATGCTCATCGCCGGCTTCGCCTTCTCCGCCCGGGTCGGGATCGTTGCGATCGCAGTAGTGTGGCTCGCCGTCTATCCCCTGCTCCTTCTCTGGGAAGCGCGATACCTTCGACGCCGTTGGAACATCCGCGCTCGGGACCTCGCCCGAACCTTGCTGCTGCCGATCGTGAGCACCGGCGCCCTCGTCTTGATTGTCGAGGCCGGCCGGTTCATGTTTGCAGGCGCGCATCAAAGAGTGGAGATCGGAATGATCGTCGTGGCCGCGGCCTTGACCTCGGTCGGGCTCGTCGGAGCCCGCCAATGACGGAGCGGTGCGTCGAATCGTCTGCCGCGTGCGCCGCTGCCGCGGCCCGGGATGCGGCATTCTCGATCTCCGCGGCGCGTCAGATAGTCAAGGACTTGTTCGCGCATCGCGCGGCGATCTACTGGGCGGACTTTCTCCTCTCGCTTGCCGTCGCGTACGGCGCGGTCGCGCTCTATCTGTCGAGCCGCCCCTTCTCGCCGCGCTGCCTCGCGGCCTTCGTGATCGCTGCATTCGCGCTTTACCGGTGCGGTGTCTTCATGCACGAGATCGTGCACCTGCCGCCGGGCCGCCTCCGCGTGTTCCGGTCCGCGTGGAACGTCCTGTTCGGCATCCCCGCGCTCACGCCGTCGTTCATGTACCAGAGCCACATGGACCACCACAATCCGCGGTACTTCGGCACCGCGCGGGACGGCGAGTACCTGCCCCTCGGCGCGGGGCCGGTGCGCCGGCTCGTGCTGTACGTCCTGCAGATCCCGCTTCTGCCGGCATTCGCAGTCTTCCGATTCCTGGTCCTGACGCCGCTGTCGTTCCTCGATCCGCGCCTGCGCCGGGCCGTGCTCGAACGCGCCTCCTCGTACGTGATCAATCCGAAGTACCGCCGCGCCCTCCCGTCGGACGAACGGCATGGAACTTGGGTGGCGCTCGAGATCGCGATCTTCCTCGAGCTCGCCGCGTTCTTCGGGCTCGTGCTCGCCGGGAGGATCCCCTGGGCGGTCCTCGTCGAGCTGTACCTCCTCGCGATCGCCTCATCGGGCCTCAATGCCCTGCGCACCCTGGCGGCCCACGGCTATCGCAACACCGGCGCCCCGGTGTCACTCCTCGGCCAGATCGAAGACTCGATCAACATTCCGGGCCATCCGCTCACGACCGGGCTTTTGTTCCCTGTGGGCCTGCGCTACCACGCCCTGCATCACCTGTTCCCCGCGCTCCCTTACCACGCCCTCGGCGCCGCTCACCATCGGCTGATGCAGCACCTGCCGGCCGACTCGCCCTACCGCCGCACGGTGCGCCCCGGCTATCTGCATACGCTGCGGGATCTCTGGCGCAGCGCCCGTGCCAGGTAATGCGCGCCTCAAGCGCGCGCCCGGCGCAGCAGATACAGCGCGATCGCCAGCAGCACGAATGACGGCAGCGTCGCCGTGAACGCCGGCGCGAGATTGAACAGCAGGCCGACATAGCTCGTGATCTGCTGCGCGAGCGAGAAGACGATGCCGATGAGGGCGGCGATCATGATCCGCTGTCCGGCGCCGTGCGTGCGCAGCGGCCCGAGCACGAAGGGAACGGCGATGAGGATCATGGCCGCCATCGCGAGCGGGATGTCGATCTTCTCCCACAGATCCTGCGCGTAGCGTCCCGGGGGCTGATGCCTGCGCTCGAGGTCGCGCACGTATTGATAGAGGGCGACGGGCTGCATGCTCTGGGGCGGGAGGATGAGGAGCGAGACCTGCTGCGGGCGCAGGAACGAGCGCCAAGTGAGCGCGGTCAGGCGCTCGGTCTCGACCCCCGCGTCATTGAAGCGCTTTCTCAGCACGTCCTTGAGCAGCCATGTCGCGTCCGGGCGGATGTCGGCCGCGGCGGCGTGGATGAAGCTTCGCATCGCCCCGCCCGCGGCGAACTCATAGATATCGATGTCCTGCGGAACATTCCCGTACGCAAAGCGCCGCACGTTCAAGTACTGATGACCGCCCTCTGCCCAGAAGCCGTTCTCGGTACGCAGCGGCACGCTCGAGGCGGCGAGTCTCGTCAAGCGCTCTGTCTCAGCGCGCTGCTCCGCAGGGGGGATCACGAACTGCGCGGTGAGGAACAGAATGATCACGACCAGGCCCGCGAGCTTGAACATCGACCCGATGATCCGCCATCGGGACATGCCCGCGGCCCGCATCACCGTCAGCTCGTTGCGGCTCGCGAGCCCGCCGAGGGCGAAAAGAGCTGCGAGCAGAATCGATACGGGGGCGAGCTCGAGAAGCCTGCCCGGCGCGGTGAGCAGCACATAGACCACGGCGTCGATCAGGCGATAGCGGCCCTTGCCCACGTCATGGAGCTGATCGACCAGCTCGAGCAGGCTGAAAAGCGCGGTGAGCCCGGCGGACGCCAGAGCGAGCGTCCTTGCGGTGGCCGCTTCGATGTAGCGATCGAGCAGCGTCACGCGCGTGTGCGCCACCACCAGCGGCGGACCGCCGGCCCGGTGAGGGCGCCGGCGAGGAGCAGGGTGAGCAACGCGGGCACCCACCAGAGGCCGGGAAAGGGGGGAATCACGCCGTTCTGGACCCACGTCCGCGCGGACTCATAGAGGAGGTAGTAGCCGGCGAAGACGAGGATCGCGATGCCGATCTTCGCGTACCGTTGCGCGCGGGGCGCCGTCCGGGAGAGCGGGACGCCGAGCATCCCGAGCAGCAGCGTCGACCAGGAAGTCGACAGGCGCCATTCGAGCTCGGCGATGTCCGGGGCGGAGCGGGAAAGAGCGAGGCGGCCGGTGCTCGCGGCGACCGAGCTGTATTCCGGCGGCTCGACCTCGGGGCTTGCCAGCTCAACGATGAGATTCTTCACGTTCATGACGAGATCGCCGCCGCCTCCGTTCGCGAAATCGTAAACGTGGGCGTCCGTCAGCCGCAGCTCCGTGGCGCCATACGGGTTCGAGCCCGGCGCCTGCTCGACGGTGCTGGCGTAGATGATCCGGGTGATCCCGCGTAGCCTCAGCTGGACGAAGACGCCGTGCCCCGGCGCGCGCGGGCCGTCGCGCTGTTCGATGAACACCGTACGGTCGCCGTGGCTGCTCACGTAGAAAGTGCCCGCCGCCATCTCGTTCGTGTCGAGCGCGGTCGCGGCGAGGTTCGCGATCTCGTGCGATCTCTGATAGGCCCAGGGCCTCACGAGGAGCGACAGTGCGGCGACGGCGCCGGCCGTGCCGAGAGACAGCGCGAGCACGACGCCCAGCACCCTGGCCGGGCTCACGCCGAGCGCGGACATGGCGGCCACTTCGGAATCGCTGTAGAGCCTGCCGAACGCCATCACGACCGCGAAGTAGAGCGAGATCGGAATCAGCAGCTCGAGCGCGATCAGCGTCCTCAAGCCCACCAGCTGGACGATCAGGTCGGTCGGCAGCAGCGCGTTGACCGCGTTCGACAGGAACTCGGCGGCGCCGTAGCTCGTGAAAAGGACGGCGAGCACGATGAGCACCACCGCGAACGGCGGGATGATTTCGAGCAGCACGTAGCGATGAATGATTGGCACGTGGCGGTGAGTGATCATGACTCGCGCGAGCGGCGCCTCGAGGGGGCGATCCGGCCGCGCATGCTAGGATTATGCGGCTCCGATGCGTGAGGTCGCGATCTTCCGTCACAACCTGTTCAGGGTCTCCGAGCCTTTCATCGCGCTGCAGGCGCAGCGCCTCGAGCGCTACAGGCCCCTCTATCTGGGACGCTGGCGGTTCGGACCCCCGCCCGACGGCTCCACGTGCCGCACATTGCAGGATCTCGGCGGCTGGGCGCTGCCCTCGATCCTGTGGCAGATGACCACACGGAACCCCCGCCCCTACGAGCGCTTGCTGAAGGGCCATCGGCCGGCTTTGATCCATGCCCATTTCGGAATCGAGGGCGTCCACGCGCTCCCGCTCGCGAAGCGGCTCCGGGTACCTCTCATCACTACCTTCCACGGCTTCGACGCCACGCTCGCGGGGTATGCGCTGCTCTCGTCGCCGGCCTGGGCGCATTATCCGCTGCGGCGGCGCGAGCTCGCGCGGGAGGGTAGCCTCTTTCTCTGCGCCTCCTCCTTCATTCGGGACCGACTCCTTGCCCAGGGCTTTCCGGAACGCCGCACTCACACGCACTACATCGGCGTGGATTGCGCGGCCATCCGGCCACGGCGGCCCTTCGAGGAGCAGCGCGTGATCGTGCACGTCGCACGCCTGGTGGAAGTGAAGGGCACCCGGTACCTGCTGCGCGCCTTCGCCCGCGTGGCTCAGGTGGACAGCGCGGTCGAGCTTGCCATCATCGGCGACGGACCTTTGAGAGGTTCGCTCGAGAGACTGGCGTCAGCGCTCGGTCTCTCGGGCCGCGTACGATTCCTCGGGGCGCTTCCCCATGCCGGTGTGCTCGCGTGGCTGCGGCGCGCGGCGATGCTGGTGCTGCCGGGCATCCGGACAGCTACGGGGCGAGTCGAAGGATTGGGTCTCGTGCTCCTCGAGGCTGCGGCCACGGGCGTGCCGGCGATCGGCTCCCGCGTGGGCGGCATGCCGGAATGCATCATCGACGGACGGACGGGATTCCTGGTCCCGGAGCGCGACGAGGAGGCGCTTGCGGCTCGCATGAGCGAGTTGCTGGCCGATCCCGCGATGCGCCAGCGGATGGGCGCGGAGGGCCGGGCGCTCGTCGAGCAGCGCTTTGACCTCGGCCGGCAGACCGCGGCGCTGGAAGGCTTCTACGATGCCATCCTCGCGAGCTGAGGCCGGACCGACGCGCCTGAGGCCGATGTCGCCTGGACCGCTGCACCCCGGACCGATGCGCTGCGGACCGACGCGCCGGCGCTCGACAGCGATCGTGGTCGCGCATCCGGACGATGAGACGCTGTGGCTGAGCTCCGTGATCGCCGCGGCCGACCGGGTGGTGCTCTCGTTCGGCGCCGTCTTCGAGAGGCCCGACCTCTCGGAAGCCCGCCGCAGGGCGATTGCCGCGTTGCCGCTCGCCGGCCTCATCCATCTTGCCATCCCCGAGAGCGGGGTGGGCTTTGCCATCGATGGGGCGCAAGCCGAGCCCACGTCGACCGGCATCCGCATCGACGATGCCGCGGTGCGCCGGCGCTACGAATCAAACTACTCGCAGCTGATCGACGCCTTGCGCGGGATGCTCGCCGGCTTCCGGCACGTCTATACACACAATCCCTGGGGCGAGTACGGCCATCCCGAGCACATCCAGGTCCACCGCGCCGTCGCCGCCCTGCAAGGCGAGCTCGGGTACACCGTCTGGTTCTCAAACTACGTCGGACCTGCGAGCTGGCCGCTCGCCCGCCGGCTCTCCCGCGAGGTGCGCTGGAGCCGGCGCCGCATCGTGCGGCCCGACCTCGCGGCGGCACGCAGGCTGATGCGCGTCTACCGTCAGCACGGGGCGTGGACTTGGTCGGTGGCCCACCGCTGGCCGGTGTTTGAAACGCTTTATGGCGAGCCTCCTGCCGGCGCTTCGGCGCCCCGGCATCCGCTGTCGGGAGAGTGGCTGCTCGATGCGGCGAGGCTCAGATGGTGGTCACCGCCCTGGCCCTACGCCCGCCGGCGGCTCCCGCCGGTTGGGGCCGGGCTGGGGAGTGACCGTGACGTGTACGCCGCGCCTCGACCCGGATGAAACGGCTACCAATCGCTCGTCGCGGATGTCATAGACGAGCACCGGTCCGCTGATCTCGGCGCCGCGGCCGTCGGAGAGCTCCGCATCGCCCGAGAGCCGCACGGAATCGTTCGCCGGGTCGTACACGATCTCCTCCGCGCGGCCGCGCGCCGGCTCGCGCGAATCCGCGCGCTGCTGCTCGAAATATGCCGGATGGCCGGCAGCCGTCGCCTGCGAGATGCGTCCGCCATGGAACCGTACGACCGCCTGATCGGCGCGCAGCATGCCTCGAGGCTCGAGGCTGAAGCGTACGTCGCCCTCGAACGTCCAGCGGCTCTCCGTGAAGCCCACGCCCTCGACGTGCGCACGATCGGCGCTCACGCGGGTGTCCCCCTGCGAGACGGTCACGTTTGCGAACGTCACCGCGTTCGTTCGGTAGTCGACGCGCGAGAAAGCCGCGTGAATGAGGATCGGCTGCTCACTGGCCAATGGTGCCGCAACAGCCCCGACCGCAGGTGCCCCGGTTGCCGCCGCGGCCCCGACCGCAGCAGCCGCAACCACGAGTGTCCCGGCCGCCGCGGCCCCGACCGCAGCAGCCCCGATCAAGCGCTCTGCCCCTCCAGAGCCGCCAGCGCCGGCACCGTGATATAGGAGATCGGCGCCTCGGCGGGCGTCTCGAACGCAACTTCCTCCCACGCGGACCGATCCGCGAGCAGGGCGCGCAGGAGCTTGTTGTTGAGCGCGTGGCCGGACTTGTGGCCGCTGAACTCGCCGATCAGGCTGTGCCCGAGGAGGTAGAGATCGCCGATCGCATCGAGGATCTTGTGCTTCACGAACTCGTCCTCGTAGCGCAGGCCGTCCTCGTTCAGCACGCGGAAATCATCGAGCACGATCGCGTTGTCGAGGCTGCCACCGAGCGCGAGATTGCGCGCGCGCAGCATCTCGAGATCGCGCATGAAGCCGAACGTGCGCGCGCGGCTGACCTCTTTCAGGAACGAGGTCGTCGAGAAGTCCATCGAGGCACGCTGCGAGCGCCTTTTGAAGATCGGATGATTGAACTCGATCTCGAAGTTGACCTTGAAGCCGTCGAAGGGGCGGAACTCGGCCCATTTGTCGCCGTCCTCGACGCGGAGCGCCTTCTTGATGCGGATGAACCGCTTCGGCGCGCGCTGCTCCTCGATGCCCGCCGACTGCAGCAGAAAGACGAACGGTCCCGCGCTGCCGTCCATGATCGGCACCTCGGGCGCGCTCACCTCGACCACGGCGTTGTCGATGCCGAGGCCGGCGAACGCCGAGAGCAGATGCTCGACCGTGGAGACCCGCACGTTGCCCTTGACGAGCGTCGTGCCGAGCACGGTGTCCCCGACGTTTTCCGCGTGCGCCTCGATCGGAGGCGATTGCGGCAGATCGGAGCGCCGGAACACGATGCCCGAATCGACCGGCGCCGGCCTCAAGCGCATGAGGACCTTCTTGCCCGTGTGCAGACCCACACCCGTCGCGCGGATGGAGTTCTTGAGAGTCCGTTGTCCGATCATGAGCCTCGTGCTCGAGCAGCAAGCGTATGCCCGCGCTGCGGTCGAGCGGGCGCAATCGGGGCGATACCGTATCACGGCTGTCGCCCGGCTCCAACGACCGAGGTCACAAGGCCGCGGCCGGGGCGGTGGTGCGAACCGCCCCGGCGGTATGCGACTTCGGCTCGGCCGTCGGCTGCTGCCGGAGATCAAACGGCCCGGCGGCCCTCGATCAACCGGCCTGCGAGCCCTCGATCAATCGGCCTGCCGGCGCAGGAACGCCGGAATGTCCAGCAGGTCCTCCGGGCTCGTGTCCGGGCGCAGCCCGTCGCCCACGGCCCGCTGCCGCTGAACCGTCGGCTTGTCGAGGTGAGCGTAGTCGGTGTTCGTGAGCGGTTGTGGCCGGCGCACGACACGCATCGGCGGCTCGCGCCGCTCGGCGCTGTCGCGGCTTGCCGACGGCTCACGCTGCGCATGCGGGAGCCGCACGGCGGAGGCCGGACGGCCGAGCCCCGTCGCGACGACCGTCACCCGCACCTGGTTCGTGAGGTCCGGGTCGATGACCGTGCCCACGACGACGGTCGCGTCCTCGGAGGCGAATTGCTTCACGATGTTGCCGACCTCCTGGAACTCGCCGATCGAGAGGTCCATGCCTGCCGTGACGTTCACCAGGATGCCGTGGGCGCCGGCGAGATTGATGTCCTCGAGGAGTGGCGAGGACACCGCGGCCTCCGCCGCCTCGCGCGCGCGGCCTTCGCCGCTCGCGGCGCCCGAGCCCATCATTGCCATCCCCGTCTCCGCCATGACGGTGCGCACATCGGCGAAGTCCACGTTGATGAGTCCCGGACGGGTGATGAGCTCCGCGATGCCCTGCACCGCCCCCTGCAGCACCTGGTTCGCGGATTTGAAGGCATCGAGCAGCGTCGTCGTCGGCCCGAGCACCGTGAGCAGCTTCTGGTTCGGGATGGTGATGAGCGAGTCGCAGTACTTGCCGAGCTCGCTGATGCCGTGGTCGGCGACGAGCATGCGCTTGCCGCCCTCCATCTCGAAGGGCTTCGTCACGACCGCGACCGTGAGGATCCCGAGCTCCTTCGCGATCTGCGCGACGACCGGAGCGGCGCCCGTGCCCGTGCCGCCGCCCATGCCCGCCGTGATGAACAGCATGTCGCACCCCTCGACGAGCTCGACGATGCGGTCCCGGTCCTCCATTGCCGCCTGGCGGCCGACCTCCGGGTCGGCGCCGGCGCCGAGCCCCTTCGTGATGTTGCAGCCGATCTGCAGCGAAGTCTTTACCTTCGAGTGCTTGAGAGCCTGCGCATCGGTGTTGATGCACATGAAGTCGACGCCCTCGATGCCGCTCGTGATCATGTGCGCGACGGCGTTCCCGCCGCCGCCCCCGACGCCGATCACCTTGATGACGGCGCTCTGGCTGTATGCGTCCATCAATTCGAACATTTGTTTGTGCTCCTCTCGACGAAAACGGTTGGTGGAAGTCCCGGCCTTGTGTGCATGCCTCGCGGCAGCGTCGTGTCTGTCAGCTTTCAAATCGCATCCATCCCCGCTCCGGCGGCGAGCCCGGAGCGTCAGAAATTCCCTTGGAACCAGGCGCGCATGCGGTCCAAGACCGTCTTCGCGCCGCCGAGCGGCCGGCGCTTGACGGCCGGCAGCTGATTGTCACGGCCGTAGAGCAACAGCCCCACGCCGGTCGAATAGATCGGATTGCGCACCACGTCGGCGAGGCCCTGCACCTGCTGCGGGATCCCGAGGCGGACCGGCACGTGGAACACCTCCTCCGCGAGCTCAATGGCGCCTTCCATCTTGGCGCTCCCGCCTGTGAGCACGATGCCGGCCGCGACGGCCTCCTCGAAGCCGCTGCGCCGCAGCTCCTCGCGCACGAGCCCGAACAGCTCCTCGTAGCGCGGCTCGACGATCTCCGCGAGCGTCTGGCGTGCAAGGCGCCGCGCCGGCCGCTCCCCGACGCTCGGCACCTCGATCGTCTCGTCGGGGTTGGCGAGTTGGGAGAGCGCGCACGCGTAGCGGACCTTGATGTCTTCAGCATGCTGGGTCGGCGTGCGCATGGAGACCGCAATGTCGTTCGTCACCTGATCGCCCGCGATCGGAATGACAGCGGTATGCCGGATCGCGCCAGCCGAAAACACGGCGATGTCGGTCGTTCCGCCGCCCACGTCGATCAGACAGACGCCGAGCTCCTTCTCGTCCTCCGTGAGCACCGCGAAGCTCGAAGCGAGCTGCTCGAGCACGATGTCGTCCACCTCGAGCCCGCAGCGCTGGATGCATTTCTCGATGTTCTGCGCAGCGCTCTCGGCGCCTGTGACGATGTGCACCTTCGCCTCGAGCCGCACGCCCGACATGCCGATCGGATCGCGGATGCCCTCCTGGCCATCGATGATGAATTCCTGCGGCAGCACGTGGAGGATCTTCTGGTCGGCCGGAATCGCGACCGCCTTGGCGGCGTCGATCACATGCTCCACGTCCGCCTGCGTGACCTCGCGGTCGCGGATCGCGACGACGCCGTGAGAGTTGAGGCTGCGCACGTGGCTGCCCGCGATCCCCGCGTACACGGAGTGGATCTCGCAGCCCGCCATCAGCTCCGCCTCCTCCACCGCGCGCTGGATAGATTGCACCGTGGATTCGATGTTGACGACGACTCCCTTCTTCAGGCCCCGCGAAGGCTGCGAGCCGATGCCGAGCACTTCGATCGAGCCGTCCGCGGCCGCCTCGCCGACGAGCGCGACGACTTTCGAAGTGCCGATGTCGAGCCCGATCACCAGGCTTCTGTCCAATCTCTTCATGGAAGCTTCGACGCGAGATAGTTCGTGGCCGCGCTGGCGCGCCACCCGATTGCAAAGCCGTTGGCGTACCGCATATCGACGTACGCGATGTCGCTCGCCCGCTGCGCGACGATCTTCGCGGCGACCTCCATGAAGGTGTCGAAGCGCGCGTCGACCTGCTTGCGCCCGAGCCGCACCGTCACGCCGTCGTCGAGATCGAATTCCCACGCCCCGCGCGCATCGAGGCGCAGCGCCGCGAGGCGCATACCTGCCTCGGCGAGCCGCCCCTGCATGAGGAGGTAGCGCCGCGCGACGGCCGGCTCCGTGCCGTCCGGACCCGTGAGCGTCGGCAGCTCGAGCGGAATGTGGCGCGCATCGCCGGTGAAGAGCTCCCCGCGCGTGTTGATGAGGCCCGTCTCGCCCCAGCGCGCCGCCGCGACCTGCTCGACGACGTGCACCGTCAGCCCGCGCGGCCAGCTGCGCTCGACCGTCGCCGCATCGACCCACGGGAGGCGTTTGACGGCGGCGGACACCGCCGCGAGATGCACGCCGATGAGCCCCGCCCCGTGCAGGCTCGCTTTCACGGCGCGCTCCACGTCGAGCGGCGAGACCCGCTGGAAGCGGCCGGTGACCATGATCGCCTCGATCGGCCTATCGAGCGCCGCGCCGACGAGCGCAACGGCCGCGGCGATCCCGGCGAGGCTCACGACGGACAGCAGCACGCGCCGCCAGTCGAGCCGCGGCAGCTCGAGCCTCCGCACGAGGCGCAGAAGGCGTGAGCCGCCCTTCCGGCCCGCGCGGCTGCCCGCTTCCGGACGGGAGCTCGCGGATCGGCGGCGGTTGACGCGTCGGCCCCACATGGCTTCAGTCGCCTCCCCGCGCGGCCGCCGCGGGCTCGCCGACGATCCGCACTTCCGGCACGAGCCGTACGCCGTGCACGCGCTCGACTGCGGCGCGCACGTGCTCGATCAAACGCTCGATGTCGGCGGCGCTCGCCGCGCCATGATTGATGATGAAGTTCGCATGCTTCGTGGAGACTGACGCATCGCCGATGCGATGGCCCTTGAGCCCCGCGGCCTCGATGAGCCGCGCGGCGTGATCGCCGGGAGGATTCGTGAACACGGAGCCGCAGCTCCATTCCCCGATCGGCTGTGTCGCCTTGCGGCGCTCGAGCAGCGCGCGGACGCCGTCCACCGCCGCTTCGGCGGCCGCCGCGGGCGATTCGACGGTCGGGGCCGACTCGACCGTCGCCCCGCTCGCGCCATTCGCGCCTACCGCACGGGTCGCGCCCGCCGCACCACTCGCACCGATCGTGCCGGACGAGGCCGCGATCGCGGCAGCGGGCTGCGGGATCGCCGCTCCGGCTCGCACCCGCTCGAAGCGCAGCCGCGCGGCAAGGAACCCCTCGCCGGCGGCCGGCGCACGCACGTGCCGGTAGCCCACTTCGTATTCCGCCGCGGCGCGCTTGTGCTCCACGCCGCGACGATCGACCGTCTCGACCTCGACGACGTGGCGCCACGTCTCCCCGCCGAACGCTCCGGCGTTCATGGCGAGCGCGCCGCCGAGCGTGCCCGGAATGCCCGCGAAGAACTCCGCGGGCCCCAGCCGCCATTTGACGCATTGGCGGGCGATGCGCGCGCAGGCGACCCCAGCTTCGCAGTACACGGTCCGCTCGTCGAGCCGTTCGAGCCGTTCGAGCGCGCCATGCAGCGCAATCACGACGCCTTTCAAACCGCCGTCCCGCACGAGCAGGTTGCTGCCGAGGCCGATCCAGTGCACCGGCACCTCGGGCGGCACGGTCCTGAGGAACGCCGCGAGGTCGGCCCGGTCGCGCGGCGTGAAGAAGATCTCCGCCGGCCCGCCTACGTGCCAGGACGTGTGGCGGCTCATGCGCTCGTTGCGGCGGATGCGCGGCAGGAATTCGGGCGCGACGGCCATAGTCACGGCCTTCCCCCGAGCGCTTCCGGCAATTGATGTGCGACGGTGTTGATGTGCCCGGCGCCCATCGTGACGATCACGTCGTTCGCGCGGATCACGCCCTCGAGCGCCGACGGCAAGTCCTCGACGCGTTCGACGAAGATGGGCTCTACCTGCGCGCGCATGCGCACTGCGCGGCAGATCGCGCGTCCGTCGAAGCCGGCGATCGGCGCTTCGCCGGCCGCGTAGACCTCGGTAACGAGCAGTGCTTCGACGGTCGAGAGCACACGGGCGAAGTCATCGATCAGATCACGCGTGCGCGTGAAGCGATGCGGCTGGAAAGCAAGCACGATGCGCCGGCCGGGATAGCCCTGCCGCAGCGCTTCGAGCGTCGCGGCGATCTCGGTCGGGTGATGACCGTAGTCGTCCACGATCGTGACGCGCCCGGCCGGCGTGTCCACGTCCGCGACGTGCTCGAGCCGGCGCGAGATGCCCTGGAACCCCGCGAGCGCGCTCTGGACGGCGGCATCGGGAATCTCGAGCTCGGTGGCCACGGCGATGGCGGCCAGGGCGTTGAGCACGTTGTGCGTGCCCGGCAGATTGAGGGTGACGGGGAGCGGCAGCGCCGGCGTCGCGCCGGCGTCGTGCCACGCAGCGCCGGTGCGCACCACATTGAAATGCGTCTTCGAGCCGCTGCGCCGCACGTCGACCGCCCGCACGTCCGCTTCGGCATTGAATCCGTACGTCATCACCGGGCGCGCCACGCGAGGCAGAATCCCGCGCACGCGCTCGTCATCGAGGCACAGGATCGCGAGCCCGTAGAACGGCAGGTTGTGCAGGAACTCGACGAAGCTCTGCTCGAGCCGCTCGAAGCTGCCGCCGTGCGTGCCGAGATGGTCGTTGTCGATGTTCGTGACGACCGCGATCAGCGGCTGCAAATGCGTGAACGAGGCATCGCTCTCGTCCGCTTCCGCCACGAGGTAGCGCCCGGCGCCGAGCCGCGCGTTGCTGCCGGCGCTCACGAGCCGGCCGCCGATGACGAACGTCGGATCGACGCCGGCCTCTGCGAGCACGCTCGCGATGAGGCTCGTCGTGGTCGTCTTGCCATGCGTGCCCGCGACCGCGATCGAGTAGCGGAATCGCATCAGCTCGGCGAGCATCTCGGCCCGCTGTACGGCGGGAATGCGCGCCGCCAGCGCCGCGGCGACCTCGGGGTTGTCGGGCGGGACGGCGCTCGAGACGACGACCACGTCGGCGCCCCGGATGTTCTCCGCCGCGTGCCCGATCATCACGCGCGCGCCGAGCTCAGCGAGCCGCCGCGTGATCGGGTTCGGCTTCAAGTCCGAGCCCTGCACGCTGTAGCCGAGATTGAGCAGCACCTCGGCGATGCCGCCCATGCCGCTGCCGCCGATCCCGACGAAGTGGATCGTGTTGATGCGGCGCATGCGCTCGGCGCGCCCCGCGGTCATGCGCGCGCCTCCGCGTATTTGAGGCAGGCGGCGGCAAGCTCGTCCGCGGCGCGCGGCAGCGCGAGCGAGCGGGCGCGCTCCGCCATGACGAGCAGCCGATCGCGGCTCGCCGCGAGCTTCAAGGTCTCATCGGCCAGCCGGTCGGCCGTGAGCTCGCGCTCCGCGATCAGCACCGCGGCGCCGGCGTTGACGAGATGGCGCGCGTTTGCGGTTTGATGATCGTCCACCGCAGCTGGGAAGGGCACGAGGATCGCACCGACCCCCGCGGCCGCCAGCTCGGAGATGGTGAGTGCGCCCGCGCGGCAGATCACGAGGTCCGCCCAGGCGTAGGCGGCGGCCATGTCGTCGATGAACGGCGTGACCTCTGCGCGCACGCCTGCGGCGGCGTAGCTGCGCTCGGCCGCCTCCTGCCAGCGGCTTCCTGCCTGATGACGTACGGCGAGCGCGAGCCGCTGCGCGACCGCCGCGAGCGCGAGCGGCACGATCGTGTTGAGACGCACCGCGCCCTGGCTGCCGCCCACGACGAGAATCCGGATCGGCCCGGCGCGGCTCGCGAAGCGCTCGCCCGGAGCGGGCGTGTCGGCGATCTCACGGCGCACCGGATTGCCGATCGTGCGGGCGCGCACGCCGGCGCCGAAGCTGCCGGGGAACGCTTCGAGCACTTCACGCGCCAAGTGCGCGAGCACGCGGTTCGTGAAGCCTGCGATAGCGTTCTGCTCATGGATGACGAGCGGGCGGCGCGTGAGCCACGCGGCAACGCCGCCGGGGCCGGTGACGAAGCCCCCGAGTCCCACGACCACGAACGGCCGGTGCCGCCACATCACCCGGCAGGCTTTGAACAGCGCCATCGCGAGGCGGAACGGCGCCGCGAGCAGTGTCGCGAGCCCCTTGCCGCGCAGTCCCCCGACCGCGAGCCATTCGATCGGGAGCGGCTCGGCGGGCACGATCCGCGCCTCGAGGCCGCGCCGCGTGCCGAGCCAGACGACTTCGACCGACCGCTGCCGCAGCAGGCGCGCGAGCGCGAGCGCCGGGAAGACGTGTCCGCCCGTGCCGCCGGCCATGATGAGCGCCGGTCGTCCCATCACCCTTCCCCTTCCTCGCCGAGGCCGCGGGCTTTCCCCGCGCTCCCGCGCGCAGGGTACGTGAGGCGAGACTGCGCCGTGGCCTCGTGATGCACGCGCAGGACGAGCCCCACCCAGGCGAGCGCGACGACGAGGCTCGACCGCCCGTAGCTCATGAGCGGGAGCGTCAAGCCCTTCGTCGGCAGCACCCCCATGTTCACGCCGATGTTGATGAACGCTTGGATCCCGAGCCACAGCCCGAATCCCGCCGCGAGGTACGCCGGGAATTTGAGCCCCGCATCGGCCGCGAGCCGCGCGATATGCAAGCTGCGCCACACGAGCGCGAGGAACAGCCCGAGCGTCGCGATCGCGCCGAGCAGGCCCAGCTCCTCCGCGAGCACGGCGAACAGGAAGTCGGTATGCGCCTCCGGCAGATAGAACAGCTTCTGCACGCTGTCGCCGAGCCCGACGCCAAGCCAGCCTCCGCGCCCGATCGCAATCAGGGACTGCGTGAGCTGGAAGCCGCTGTTGAAAGGATCGGACCAGGGGTGCATGAAGCCGGTGAGCCGGCGCAGCCGGTAGCTCGAGGTGATGGCGAGCAGCGCGAACCCACCCGCGGCGATCACCGTCATGCCGATCACGTACCGCAGCCGCGCGCCCGCGAGGAACAGAAGGCCGAATCCCGCGGCGAACAGCACCGTCGCCGCGCCGAAATCGGGCTCCGCGAGCAGCAGCACGCCGGCGCAGGCGAGGAGGCCGAGCGGCTTCGCGAGCCCGAGGAACGAGCCGCGCAGCTCCTCCTCCCGCCGCACGGCGTAGCTCGCGACGTAAATCAGAATGAACACGCGCGCGAGCTCGGAGACCTGGAAGCCGAAGCCGCCGATCTCGAGCCAGCGGCGACTGCCGTTGACCGTGTGCCCGAACCCCGGCACGAGTACCGCGAGCAGCATCGCGTAGGCCGAGACGAGGAGCGGCATCGACAGCCGCTCGATGAAGTCCGTGCGCAGCGTCAGGACGATCGCGCCCGCGATCGAGCCGACGAGCGTCAAAGAAAGCTGCCGGTCGAGATAATAGAAGCCATGGCCGCTCTCGCGGTCGGCGATCGAGATCGACGCCGAGGTGACCATGACGAGCCCGAGCAGCACAATGGCGAGGACGAGGGCGACCATCACGGTGTCGATGCGCCAGCCGCCGCGGCGGCGCGCGGAACGCGCGTAGCGGATGCCGAGATCTGCCCGGCCCGCGCCGCTCACGCTGACTCCCGGCGATTCGGTCATACGCCGAGCTCCCGCACCGCCCGCGCGAACACTTCGCCGCGGTGCGCATAGTCGCGGAACATGTCGAGGCTCGCGCACGCCGGGGAGAGCAGCACCGTCTCGCCGGGGCGGGCGGCGCGCGCCGCTGCGCGAACCGCCTCTTCGAGCGAATCGCAGCGCTCGAGCGTCGTCACGCCGGCCAACGCTGCGGCGAGCGCCTCGCGGTCCCGGCCGATCAGGACGGCATGACGCACCTTGCCCCGGAAGGCCGCCGCGAGCGGCGCGAAGTCCTGCTGCTTGCCGTCGCCGCCCAGGATCATGATGAGCGTGCCGGGCGTGCCCTTCACGGCGGCGATCGTTGCGCCGACGTTCGTGCCCTTGGAATCGTCGATGTACGTGACGCCGCGCACGTCCGCGACCCACTGCGACCGGTGCGGCAGGCCCGTGAAGCTCTCGAGCTCCGCGAGCATCGGCTCGAGCGGCAGCCCGAGCGCCTCGCCGAGCGCGAGCGCCGCGAGCGCGTTCGCCGCGTTGTGCAGCCCCTTCACCTTTAGCGCCGAGAGCGGCAGCAGCGGCTCGCGGCGGCGAGTCAGCCAGATCGCAGGCTCCGGCTTCGTGCTCCCGGCCGGCGCGCTGCTCGTGCACGGCCCTGGGCCGCGCCGCGCCTTGGCGCCTGCGCTCCCGTGCGCCGCCCCGGCCGGCACGGCGACGCAATAGTCCGCTCCGGCTTCGGCGCGCAGCGAGAAGCTGATCGTCGGCTGCCCGGGCTTCACGCTCGCGACGGTCAGCGGATCGTCGAGATTGACGACGGCCGTGTCGCAGCGCGCGAAGATGCGCGCTTTGGCCGCCGCGTACTCCTCGATCGAGCCATAGCGGTCGAGATGATCGGCCGTGACGTTGAGCAGGGCCGCGGCCTTCAAGTCGAGCGAGCGCGTCGCCTCGAGCTGGAAGCTCGACAGCTCGAGCACATAGAGCTCGGTCCGGCGCGCATCGCGCTGCGAAGCCGCGAGCAGAGCAAGCGCGGGCTCGCCGAGATTGCCGCCGACGCGCACCCGTACCCCGGCGCGCTCGGCCATGCGGCCGACGAGCGTCGTCACGGTGCTCTTCCCGTTCGTCCCCGTGATCCCGGCGACCGGCGCATCGACCGCGAGCGCGAACAGCTCGATGTCGCCGACGACCTCGATGCCGCGGCGGCGCGCTTCCTCGAAGAACGGATCGGAGAGCGGCACACCCGGGGAAGCGACGACGCAGACCGCCTCGTCGAGCAGCGCCGTATCGAGGCCGCCCAGACGCATGGGAATCGCCGGATCGAGCGCCGCGAGCTCACCGAGTCCCGGCGGATCGAGGCGCGTATCCGTCACCGCGATGCGCCAGCCGCGCTCGCGCAGGTACGCGGCGCACGAGCAGCCCGTGCGGCCGAGCCCCACGATGACGGCGGTCGATGGCTTGTGGCGCGCTTCGCTCATCGCAGCTTCAGCGTAGAGAGGCCGATGAGCACGAGCAGCAGCGAGATGATCCAGAAGCGCACGATCACCTTCGGCTCCGCCCAGCCTTTCAGCTCGAAGTGATGATGGATCGGCGCCATGCGGAAGATGCGCCGCCCCGTGAGTTTGTACGAGCCCACTTGCAGAATGACGGAGGCGGTCTCGAGCACGAACACTCCGCCCATGACGAGCGTCACGACTTCCTGGCGCACGATCACCGCGAGCACGCCGATCGCCGCGCCGATCGCAAGCGCGCCCACGTCGCCCATGAACACCTGCGCGGGATAGGCGTTGAACCACAGGAAGCCGAGCCCTGCGCCGCCGAGCGCGGAGCAGAAGATGGTGAGCTCGCCGGCGCGCGGCACCGCCGGAATGGCAAGATATTCGGCAAACACAGAGTTGCCGCTCGCATACGCGAAGACCCCGAGCGCCGCTGACACGAGCACCGCCGGCATGATGGCGAGCCCGTCGAGCCCGTCGGTGAGATTCACCGCGTTGCTCATGCCGACGATCATGAAATAGGCGATGGCGATGAACACCGCAGCCGAGAGTGGCTCCGCGAATTTCTTGACGAACGGCAGATAGAATGTCGTCTCCGCGGGCGCCTGCGCGAGGTAATAGAGCGTCGCGGCGGTCGTGAGCCCCGCGACGGACTGCCAGAAGTACTTCCAGCGCGGGATGAGCCCCTTCGAGTTGCCGACGACCAGCTTCAAATAATCGTCGTAGAACCCGATGATCCCGTAGGCGAACGTCACGCCGAGCACGGTCCACACGAACCGGTCGGAGAGGTCCGCCCACAGGAGCGTCGCGACGAGGATCGCGGCGAGGATGAGCGCGCCGCCCATCGTCGGCGTGCCGGCCTTGGGCAGGTGCGACTTCGGTCCGTCGTCCCGCACGATCTGACCGATCTGGTAGCGCGAGAGCTTCGCGATCATCGCGGGACCCGCGACGAGCGAGAACGCGAGCGCCGTCATCGCGGCGAGAATGGCCCGCAGCGTTTGGTAGTGAAAGACGTTGAAGCCCGAGTAGGCCGCCGTCAGTCGTTGTGTGATCCAGTAGAGCACGTTACCTTGCGAGTCCGCCGGCCCCCGCCGGCGCGGTGAGCGCCGCGACCACGCGCTCGAGCCGATTGATCCGTGAGCCCTTCACCAGCACGCAGGCCCCGCCCGGCAGCGCCGCATCGAGCGCGCGGACGAGCGCTTCGGCGTCCGCATGCCATTCCGCGCCCGCGCCGAAGCTCTCAACGGCGAGCTGCGCGAGCTCGCCCGTTGCATAGAGCCGCTCTATCCCCCGCTCGCGCGCGTAGGCGCCGATCTCCGCGTGGCTCGCGCGCGCGAAGTCGCCGAGCTCCGCCATGTCCCCGAGCACCAGCCACTTCGGACCATCGAGCCCCGCGAGCACGTCGATGCCGGCGCGAACCGAGCTTGGGTTGGCGTTGTAGGAGTCGTCGATCAGCCACGCGCCGCAGCGCGCTCTCTTCAATTGCAAACGCCCCTGTACGGCGCGCACCGCAGCAAGGCCGGCGCACACGTGCTCGAGGCTCGCGCCGGCGGCCATCGCCGCCGCGGCGGCGGCGAGCGCGTTCGCGACGTTGTGGCGTCCGGCGAGCTTGAGCTCGATGGGCGCACGCTCGACGTGCGTGTCCGCTGCCGTCCGCTGCACGTGCTGGTCCGCAAACGAGCTTGCCATCCGCGCGACCGCGTACTCGAGCGTGAAGCGCGTGCGGAACTCGCCCTCGACGATGTCCGCGCGCACGTCGCGCGCCATGAAATCGGCCGGCGCGCCGATGCCGAACGTGATCACCCGCGCCCGCGTCAGGCTGCGCCAGAGCGGCGCGAACGGATCGCTGGCGTTGAGGATGGCGATGCCGGACGGCTCCAAGCCCTCGACCATCTCGCCTTCCGCGCGCGCGACGCCTTCGAGGCTGCCGAAGCCTTCGAGGTGCTCTGCACCGGCATTCGTGATGAGGCCGATCGTCGGCCGCGCGAGCGCGGCGAGGCTCGCCACTTCGCCCGCGCGGTTCGCGCCCACCTCGATCACCGCGAACCGATGCGTCGGCTCGAGGCGGGTGAGCGTGAGCGGCACGCCGATGTGGTTGTTGAGATTGCCGCGCGTCGCGAGGCACGGACCCGCCTCGCCGAGAATCGCCGCGATCATCTCCTTCACGGTCGTCTTGCCGTTGCTGCCGGCGACGCCGATCAGTGGGATATTGAATCGAGCGCGCCAGGCGCTTGCCGCCTTCGACAAGGCGGCCTGTGTATCCGGCACGATGATCCGCGCGAGCGCCGGGCCCGGCTGCGGCGCCGACACCGAGCTTGCCTCCGGCGCCTCATCGACGACCGCCCCCGCCGCGCCCGCCGCGGCGGCGGCCGCCAGGAAATCGTGGCCATTGAATCGCGGACCCTTGAGCGCGACGAACAGCTCGCCGGCCCGGATCGTGCGGCTGTCCGTCGAGACGCCGGAATAAGAACGGTCGGCCCCTTCGAGCCGACCGCCGCAGGCGAGCGCGAAATCCCCTAGCGTGCGCCGCATGCCTGCTCACCGTTGCGCGCCGCGAAGAACGCTCGGGCAATCGCCTGATCGCTGAACGGCCGGCGCTCGCGGCCGACGATCTGGTAGTCCTCGTGACCCTTGCCTGCGATCAGCACCACGTCGCCCGCGGCGGAGCGCGCGAGCGCAGCGCGAATCGCGGCCGCGCGGTCGTGCTCGACGCTGACAGTCGCCGGCGTGCGGCCGCGCGCGTCCGCCTCGATGCCCGCGAGAATGTCCGCGACGATCTGTCCGGGATTCTCCGTGCGCGGATTGTCGTCGGTGACCACGACCTCGTCCGCGAGCTCGTGGGCCGTGCGGCCCATCGGCGCCCGCTTGCCGCGGTCCCGATCGCCTCCGCAGCCGAACACGACGCGCAGCTTTCCTGCGCAGTGGGCGCGGGCGGCGCGCAGCGCCTTCGCGAGCGCATCGGGCGTGTGCGCGTAGTCCACGATCGCGAGCGGACCCTCCCGATCGCCCCGCACGATCTGCATGCGTCCAGGCGGCGCCGTGCATTCGGCGAGAACGGCCGCCGCGCGATCGAGCGGCACGTCGAGCGTCAGCAGCACCCCGAGCACCGTGAGGACGTTGTCGACGTTGAAGTCGCCGAGGAGCGGCACGCTGAGGTGAGCGCCGCCCCAGCTCGACTCGACGGCGAATCGCACGCCGGCAGGCTCCAGGTGAACGTCGCGCGCACGGACGTATGGGACCCCGCGCAGGGCGGAGTCGGCGCCGGCGATCAGCTCGCTCCGCTTCTGCCCGCCGCATCCGCCCGCGAGCCGGCCGGTGATGATCAAACGCCCCGTCTCGCCGGCGCCGAGAGGCTTTGGGTCGTGCCCTCCGCCGCAGGCGGCGGCGAATCGCCTGGCCAGCTCCCGCCCGAACGGGTCATCGACATTGATGACGCGCGCGGCGAGCTCGCGCTCGAACAGCCGCGCCTTCGCCGTGCCGTATGCCTCCATCGAGCCGTGGAAGTCGAGGTGATCGCGCGTGAGATTCGTGAAGGCGGCGACGCGGAAGCGCACGCCGTTCACCCGCCCCTGCTCGAGCGCATGCGAGGACACCTCCATCGCAACGCACTCCGCGCCGAGCGCACGGAGGGCGGCGAGCTGCCGGTGCACGGTCACCGCGTCCGGCGTCGTGAGATCGAGCGCCGCGACCGAGCCGGGGAAGCCGCATCCGAGCGTCCCGAGGTAGCCCGCGCGCCGGCCGAGCTTCGAGAGCGCCTGCGCGGTGAGGTACGCACAGGTTGTCTTGCCGTTCGTTCCCGTAAATCCCGCCACGGCGAGGCGCAGCGACGGCGCATCGAAGAAGCGATCGGCGATCGCGCCCGCCTCGGCGGCGAGCCGCGGCACTGCCGCGAGGAAGATGCGCCCCGCTTCCGCCGCCTCACGCACGCTCGACGGCAGCACCTCCGGGCGCCCTCCCGTTACTGAGCCGCGTTGCCCTGCCTCCCCTTTCTGTGACTCGAACAGAATCGCCCGCGCCCCTGCCGCGATCGCCTGCTCGGCGAAATCGAGCCCGTGGTGCGTTGCGCCACGGCACGCGAGGAACAGCGCGCCCGGCCGCACGGCGCGGCTGTCGAGCGTCACATCGTTCACCCGCACATCGGCCGGGCTCACCCGCGCGCCGGCCGGTGCCGCCGCTAGGCCTGCAATGAGCTCGGCGATCGGCCGCTCGCGCGCGGCTGGCTCGAGTCCAGCGCCGCCGGCAGCGCCGGTGGCATGAGCGTTGTTACCGCTCGCCATCATGTCGGTTGCTCCCTCACCGCTGCGCCACCGCGCGCGCGCCGTGGCGGGCTGCTCGGCGGATGGGGCCATGTGGGCCGCCGCCCGCAAGGGCGCGCACGTATGCCCTGCCCCCGCGCCCGCCGCCGGGGACACCGCCCCAGCTGCGCGCACTCTGAATGGGCGCGGGCTGCTCGTCCGCGGGCACGCCGACCGCCTCATCGGGCGGCACGCCGAGCAGGCGCAGCGCGCCGCCCATCACCGCCGAGAACACCGGCGCCGCAACGTCCCCGCCCATGTGCTCGCCCGCGCTCGGCTCGTCGATCACCACCGCCGCGGCGAGCCGCGGATTGCTCGCCGGTGCAACGCCTGCAAACACCGACATGTAGAGATTCGTCGAGTAGCCGCCGGGCTTCGCCTTCCAGGCCGTGCCCGTCTTGCCCGCCACGCGGTATCCGGGAATCGCGGCCTTCCGGCCCGTGGCGCCCTCCTGGATGACGACCGACTCGAGCATGCCGATCAATTCACGGCAGACGCGCTGATCGAGCACGCGCATGCCGGCGGGCGGCTCATCCATGCGCAGGAAAGTCACCGGCCGGCTCACGCCGTAGGCTCCGACCGTCGCGTACGCATGCGCGAGCTGGAGCGGCGTCACCGAGATGCCGTAGCCGTGCGACATCGTGACGATGCCGATCGGGCGCCAGTGCTGATAATCGCTCAGCAATCCCGCCGACTCGCCCGGAAAGCCGCTCGTCGTCACACGTCCGAAGCCGACGCCGGTCAGCGTCGTCCAGATGAGCTTCGGGGGCAGCGCGAGGGCGATGTGTGCCATGCCCACATTCGAGCTCTTGGCGAGGATCGTCGCGATGTCCACCCGGCCGAGATCGTGCTCGTCCGGGAAGATGCGCGAGCCCACTTTGATGTAGCCCGGCGAGGTGTCGATGATCGTGCGATCGTCGAACCTGCCCGAAGTGAGACCGGCCGCGACGAAGAACGGCTTCATCGACGAGCCCGGCTCGAAGATGTCCGTCGCCGCGCGATTGCGATAGAAGTCGGGAGCCATCTGTCCGCGGTCGTTCGGGTTGAACGGCGGCTGATTGACCATCGCAAGCACCTCGCCCGTCCGCACGTCGAGGATGACGAGCGAGCCCGCGCGCGCGCGCTGGTCGCGCACCGCGCGCTTCAACTCGCGATAGGCGAGATATTGCAGCCTCAAGTCGAGCGACAGCGCGAGATCCCGTCCGGGCCGCACGGGGCGGATGCTCTCAACGTCCTGCACGATCCGGCCATAGCGGTCCTGGATCACGCGCTTAGCGCCGTCCTCGCCCGCAAGCCAATGATCGAAGGCGAGCTCGAGCCCCTCCTGGCCGGCATCGTCCACGTCCGTGAAGCCGAGCACGTGCCCCGTCACCTCGCCCGCCGGGTAGTAGCGTTGATATTCGCGCGAAAGATAGACGCCGGGGATCCCGAGCGCCTTCACGCGCTCCGCCTGCGCCGGCGGGAGGTGCCGCGCGACGTACAGGAACTCCCGGTCGAGGTTGCTCGTCACGCGCCGCGCGAGATCGTCGGCATCGAGATGGAGCGCCGCCGCGAGCCCCGGGATCCGATCGGTCGCGAGCGCGAGCTCCTTCGGGTTCACCCAGATCGAGTCGACGGGCGTGCTCACGGCGAGCGGCTCGCCGTACCGGTCGGTGATCATGCCGCGGTGGGCGGCGATGCTCACGATGCGCGAGAAGCGCGCATCGCCCTGCCCCGCGAGGAAGGTGTGATCGACGAGCTGCAGATTGACGGCGCGCCACACGAGGCCCACCGCGGCGACGGCGAGCAGACCGAACGCGAAGTACGCTCGCAAGCGGAAGGAGCGCGGCGCGTCACCTCTCTGCGAGGCCTTGAGTGAAGCGCGCGTTTTCATGGCGAGACGAGGTGGATGTCCTGCGGCGGAGGCATCGTCATGCCGAGCTTCGTGCGCGCGACGTTCTCGACGAACGCATGCGTCGACCACGCGCTCTGCTCGAGCTGCAACTGCCCCCACTCGATGTCGAGATTGTCGCGCTCGGCATCGAGCGCTTCGAGATGCACGAAGAGCTCGCGGGCGCGGTGTTTGCAGTAGATCGCGCCCGCAGCAGAGGCGAGCACTGCGAGCCACAGGAGCGGCACGACGACGGCGAGGCTGCGTCGGCTCGTGAAGCTCATGGCCGCCCTCTCATGGCAGCTTCTCGGCGCCGCGGAGCAGCGCGCTGCGGGCTCGCGGGTTGCGGGCGGACTCGGCCGCGCTCGCTCGCGTTTTGCGGCCGACGAGCGCGAGGCGCGGCGCAGCCGGAGGCATCGGAGGCGCAGTCGGAGGAATAGGCGGCGCAGCCTCCCGATCGCCGCTCGCGGCGCGCTTCAGGAAGCGCTTGACGATCCGGTCCTCGACCGAGTGGAAGCTCACCACGGCGAGCCGCCCGCCCGGTGCGAGCACGTCCACGGCGGCGGCGAGGCCGCGCTCGATCTCGCCGAGCTCGTCGTTCACATGAATGCGCAGCGCCTGGAACGTGCGTGTCGCGGGGTGCTTGCCGGGCTCGCGCGTCGGCACCGCGCGCGCGACGAGGGCGGCGAGCTCGCTCGTGCGCAGGATCGGCGCCTTGCTCCTGGCAGCGACGATCGCCTGCGCCACCCGGCGCGCGTACCGCTCCTCGCCGTACTCCGCGATCACTTGGCGAATCTCGTCGAGGCTCGCCCGAGCGAGCCAGGCCGAGACGGGCTCGCCGCGTGTCGGGTCCATGCGCATGTCGAGCGGGCCGTCGGCGCGGAAGCTGAAGCCGCGCCCGGGGTCGTCGAGCTGCGGCGAGGAGACGCCGAGATCGAACAGCACGCCGCGGCACGGGCGGCCGCCCGCATCACGCGACACCAGCTCGCGAAGCGACGAAAACGGCGCGTGGACGAGCGTGAGGCGCATCTCGCCCGCGAAGCGACGGCGGCCGGCCTCGATCGCCTGCGGGTCGCGATCGATCGCGAGCACGCGGCCCTCTTCACCCAGGGCCGCGAGTATCCGTGCCGTGTGGCCTCCGCGCCCGAACGTCGCATCGACATAATAGCCATCCGCCTCGACGGAGAGGAGAGCCAGCGCCTCATCGACGAGCACCGGCTCGTGCGCGTGCTCGCTTTCATTCACGAATCGAAGCGGCTCGAGACCGCCCCCTTTGAAGTGCTGCGTCGTTGCCGGGCGGGGCTCGCTCGCGCGGGGCCCTCGCCTCCCGTTATTGCCTGCCCGACCGCGCGCTACAGCGACAGCGAATCGAGCAATGACGGCAGATCGGTCGCGGCCTCCTCGCTCTTCAGCCAGAAGCTGCGCCGGTCGCTCCAGCGCGCCTCGTCCCACAGCTCGAAGCGGTTGCCTTGGCCGATCAACATGCCGTGCCGCTCGAGGCCCGCGAACTCGCGCAGCTCGGGCGGCAGCAGAAACCTTCCGTGCCCGTCGAGCTCGACATCGGTGGCGTGTCCCACCATGAGGCGCTGCAGCCGGCGCGCTTGAGCGTGCAGGCTGGGCAGGCTCATGAGCTTGCGCTCGGTCTGCTCCCAGTCGGGCAGGGGATAGATGAGGAGACACTGGTCGCGGTCGACCGTAACGACGAGCTTGCCCTGGGCGCGCTCCTGGATGGCGTCACGGTACCGGGTGGGCATGACCATCCGGCCCTTGTCGTCCAACGTTACCCGTGTTGCGCCGCGGAACAAGTCTGCCGGAGGCGGGTCGCACCCACTTCCCCCCACTTTCTCCCACCTGTCACCACTATAGGAATTCGTGGCACACCAAGTCAATGGAGAGAGTGAGAAATTCGTCGCACTCACAATAACTTATGTTGAATCCGGACATCTGCGACCAGTACCGGAATTACACACTGCTTGGCAATCAGCAGCTTGCCTCGGATAACTCATACAGTGTGTGAGAGAAGCCGGGCTGTATGGGTGAGAGAAGCTCGGCCGTAAGCCCGCATGATCCCTTCATCCGTGCCGCCGGTCGCGCGAGAGCGCGACCGGCGGAGAAGTTGGCCGCAGGCCATGGATAGGGAGCCGGCCTGTAAGCCGGGTTCTGTCGAGGGCAATCATTCCTCTGGGACTCGCGTCGCCGCGAGCCTCGAGCGGCCTACCCGGAAGCGCGGGCGAACACCGCTGCGCCGCGAGGGCGCTGCTTCCCTATTTGGCCTTGCTCCAGGTGGGGTTTGCCGTGCCGCCGCGTGTTGCCACCGGCGCGGTGCGCTCTTACCGCACCGTTTCACCCTTGCCGTTCCGCGCGGAGCGCGGACTTGGGCGGTCTGCTCTCTGTTGCACTGTCCGTGGGCTCGCGCCCCCCAGGCGTTACCTGGCACCTCGTTCGCCGGAGCCCGGACTTTCCTCCATCCCCGCGCAGCGTAGCTGAGCGAGAACAGCGATTGCCCGGCCGACTCCCGCAGGCACGATATGGGCGAACGCCTGCAATCTCAATGGGCCGCGCCCAATGGCCCCCGCGCGCGATGCCGTGGCATCGCGATGCCGTGGCATTTAGAGCCCCTTGCTCGGGCCGCGCTGCTTGCGCGCGCGCAGCGCGAGCGCATACGCCTCGCTGCGCTTCGCGCCAGTGAGCTGCGCGGCGATCGCGGCCGCTTTGCCGGGCGGCAGCTCGCGTGCCAGCAACTCGACCGCTTTCGCGAGCAGCGCATCGTCGACCTTCCCGGCCCGCGCCGGCGCGCCCGCGACGACGAGCGTGATCTCCCCGCGCGCGAAGCTCGCATCCTCCCGCGCGCGCGCCGCGAGCTCCCCGAGCGTGCCTCGATAGAAGGTCTCGTGGAGCTTCGTGAGCTCGCGCGCGGCCGCCGCCCGCCGCCCGGCGCCGAACGTTGTTGACATATCAACCAAAGTATCCGCGATGCGATGCGGCGCCTCGAAGAAGACGAGCGTGCGCTCCTCCCCCGCGAGTTCGGCGAGCCGCGCCTTCCGCTGCCGCCCTGCCGCAGGCAGGAAGCCCTCGAAGCAGAACCGCTCCGTCGCGAGCCCCGCCCCCGCGAGCGCGACCGTGATGGCCGACGGTCCGGGAATCGGCCGGACCTCGATGCCGGCGGCGATGGCGGCGCGGACCAGACCGGCGCCCGGGTCGGAAATGAGTGGTGTGCCGGCGTCGCTCACGAGCGCGACCACCGCGCCGGCCCGCAGGCGCTCGATGAGATCGGCCGCGCGCCGCGCCTCGTTGTGAGCATGCAGCGAAACGAGCGGCCGCGAGAGCCCGAGCGCATCGAGCAGCGCGAGCGTGCGCCGCGTGTCCTCGGCGGCGATCACGTCCGCCTCCGCAAGGCTCTGCCGTGCGCGCTCGCTCACGTCCGTGAGATTGCCGATCGGGGTGGCGACCACGTCGAGCCGTCCGCGGCCGCGGAACGCGCCGCGAATTCGCGCATTTCGCGCGGGAATCGCCTGAAATCCCTCATCGGATTCGCTCGAGCCCAAGGGCGCCTGCCTATAATCAGCCCATTCCAGCAGGCATCCTGCCCGCCCCGGCGAGGCCCTTCAATCCATGTCTCGAGTACGGCTGCTTCCTCTGCTCACGATCGCGGCGGGCTTTGCGTTCCTGGTCTCGTCCTGCGCGACCCAGCCGCCGGAGCCTGCGGTGGGCACCGCGCTGACGCCCGCACCTCGCCAGGCCGCGCCGGCGCAGCGAAATCCTGCCCCTGCGGCCCCGGCCCCGGCAGCGCCCCGGCCGACGCTGCCCGGCGCCGCACCGCACGTCGCGCTGCTCCTGCCGCTCACGGGTCTCCAGGCGGCAGCCGCGGCGACCATCCGCGACGGATTCCTCACCGCTTACTACGTGGGTCCGTCCGCCGAGCGGCCGCGCCTGCGCCTGTACGATACCGGCTCCCGGAGCGTGTCGGAGGCCGTTGACGACGCCGTTCGCGCAGGCGCGCAGTTCATCGTCGGCCCGCTCACGCGGGAGGAAGTCGCCGCGGCTGCGCAGCTCCCGGAGCCGCGCCCTCCGATCCTCGCGCTCAACTTCCTGCCCGCGGGCGCCGAGAGTCCGAGCGCTTTCTATCAATTCGCGCTGTCGCCGGAGGACGAGGCGCGCGAGGTCGCACAGCGCATCCTCGCGGAGGGACACCGGCGCGGCGTCGCCATCGCGCCCGACGGCGAATGGGGCAGCCGCGTGCTCGCAGCATTCCGCGAGGCGCTGACCGCTGGCGGCGGCACGCTGCTCGCCGCTGCGCACTACGATCCGCTCGCCACGAGCTTCGAGCCCGCGATCGCCGATGTGCTGCGCCTCGATGAGAGCACCGCGCGTTTCAAGCGGATCGAGGCCATTGTCGGCGGCCGTCTTCAATTCCAGCCGCGCCGGCGCGGCGATATCGAGTTCATCTTTGCGCCGAGCGCGGCGGCGACGGCCCGGCTCCTCATCCCACAGCTCAAATACTTCTTCGCCGGCAACCTGCCGACCTACGCGACCTCGGAAGCCTATGAGCCGAATCCGACGGCCGACGAGGACCTCGAAGGGCTCAAATTCCCCGACATGCCCTGGGTGCTCGGCAGCGGCCTCGCGGACAGCGTGCGTCTCGCTGCGAACGCCGCCTGGTCGGCGGGAGGACCGCCGCGAAACCGGCTGTTCGCCTTCGGATTCGACGCCGAGCGCCTCATGATGGCGCTGCGCGCGGCGCCGGGCGGAGCGCAGCCTCAGCCCGAACGCTCGATTTCGCTCGAAGGGCTGACCGGACAGTTGACCCTTGAGCCCTCGGGCCGCGTGCACCGCGGCCTCGAATGGGCGCAGATGCACGACGGCACCCCGAGACTGCTGCCGCCGCCGCAGCCCGCTCAGGCCGCACGCTGATGCCGCTCGATCGCCGCGAGCTTGGTGCGGCGGCGGAGCGCATCGCGAGCGCCTATCTCACCGCGCACGGCGCGCAAATCCTCGAGCGAAACTATCGCCGGCGGCTCGGCGAGCTCGACATGGTCGCCCGCGACGGCGACACCCTGCTGATCGTGGAAGTCCGCACGCGCTCCACGGATGAGTACGGCGGCGCGGCCGCCAGCGTGGACCGATGGAAGCGCCGCCGTCTGCTGCGCGCCGCGCAGCAGCTCCTGCAGCAGCACCGGGCGCTCAACCGGCTCGCCGTTCGCTTCGATGTGATCGTCGTCTCGGGCGTCGAATCCGCTGAGCCGCGAGTCGAGTGGATCCGTCACGCCTTCGATGCGTCCGGCGCCCTCACTTGACCACTTTCAGCTGCGGCCGCGGCCGAGTGCCGCCCTCCTGCGGCTGCGTAGGCTTGGTCGGCGGTTCGGGCCCCATGTCCTCTGCCGAGAACAGCATGCCCTCGCCGGTCTCGCGCGCATAGATGCCGAGCACCGCGCTCACGGGGAAGCGCACGCGGTGGGAGATGCCGGAGAAGCGGGTGTCGAGCTCGATCCAGTCGTTGCCGAGATCGAGGCGTGGGGCCGCGCTGTAGCTCAGATTGAGGACGATCTTGCCGTCCTTCACATAGGCACGAGGAACCTCGACCCCCGGACGCTCCGCATCGACGATGACGTGAGGCGTGTGCCCGCTGTCCGTCATCCACTGGTGCATCGCGCGCAGCAGATAGGGGCGCTTGGGTTTGATGGCGGGCTCGGCCACGGCTATGGACTCGGATACGGAACTCGGCTGCGGACTCGGATACGGAGTTCGGCGGAACTCGGCTGCGTAACGGCTGGAACGGCTCGGCCTAAAGAGAGGGCCGTTCTCAAAACGGCCGCATTTCCTGCTCGGCCTCCGTGAGGCTATCGCGAAATCCGCGCCGCGAGAACACCAGGCTCGCATATTTTAGGATCGGCTGGCCCGCATCGCGCGGCAGATCGATTTCGTAGTGCGGCAGGCGCCAAAGCACGGGCGCGATCGTCGCATCGACGAGCGAGAACTCGTCGGAGAGGAAGTAAGGCTTCATGCGGAAGACATCGACGCTCTGCAGGATCGTATCCCGCAGGACTTTCTTGAGCTTCGCGGCGTGTTTCTTGTCCGGCTCGCGGTCGATCTCGCCGAGCAGGCCGTACCAATCGCGCTCGATGCGGTACAGCGCGAGGCGGAACTGCGCGCGCGTCACCGGATCGCTCGGCATGAGCGGCGGATGAGGGAAGCGCTCGTCCAGGTACTCGATGATGACGCGGGAGTCGTAGAGGACGAGATCGCGGTCCACGAGCGTCGGCAGGCTGTGGTAGGGATTGAGATCGAGCAGGTCCTCGGGAAGATTGCCGCCGTCGACGTTCACGATGTCGAGGCTGATCGCCTTCTCGCCGAGCACGATCCGCGTGCGGTGGCTCCACGGATCGGTGGGCGCCGAGAACAGCGTCATGATCGAACGTCGGCTCGACACTCGCGCTCCCGAGCGCTTCGAACGCTCCGGGGCGCCCCGCGCCGCTCACGACGCGCGCGGCGCCCTCTCGTCTAATGCACGTCCTTCCAATATTCCTTCTTGAGCAGCCACGCGAGCCACGTGAAGACGAGCAGGAACAGCACCACCCACACGCCGAGCGCGCGGCGATGCGCCTGCGCCGGCTCCCCGACGTAGTCGAGGAAATTCACGATGTCCCGCACGAAGCCGTCGTACTGCTCGCGCGTCAGGCTCCCCTCGGCAACCATCTCGAAGTGATCGAACACCTGCTCCTGCGTCCCGTCCTTCGTCTCCGTCCGGAACACGGCGCGCTTCAAGCCCTCGAGCTCCGAGAGCACATCCGGCATCGCCGTCGCCGGCAGCTGTAGGTTGTTCGCGCCGGTCGAGCGCGACGGATCGACATAGAACGTCGTGAGGAACCGGTAGATGTAGTCCGTCCCGCGCTCGCGCGCCATCAGCGACAGATCGGGCGGCTGCTTCCCGAACCACCTCACCGCGTCCTCACCCGGCATGGGCGTCCCGATGTAGTCGGTCGCCTTCTTGCTCGTCGGAACGAGGTATTTCTGCAGCAGCTCGGGGGGGATTTGCAAGTCCTGACCGATGCGCGAGTAGCGCATGTATTGCAGCGAGTGGCAGCCGTTGCAGTAATTGAGGAAGTCGCGGGCGCCGCGCTGGAGCGAGGCGAGGTCGGCGACCGAATTGCCGGCCCGCCAGCTCTCCCAATCCGCGCCGAACGCCTCGGGCTTGGCGCCCGGCGTGGAGCCGGCCGGGGCCTGCGCCCCGGTCCCCTGCGCGAGCACGGATGACGCGAGGAATACGGCGAGGCCCCCCGCCGCGGCCGCGGCGGCGAAGCGGCGAGCCATCGACGAATCAAACAGCATGAGCATGGAACCTGAGACGATCGGGCACCGGCTTCACGCGCTCCATGCGCGTGTACCAGGGCATCAGGACGAAGTAGGCGAAGTACAGCGCCGTGCAGACCCGGCCCACGAGCACATACACTGGATCGGGCGGATGCAGCCCCGCGTACATGAGGCCGAAGAACGAGATCACGAAGAGCGTGAGAAACGTCTTCGAGAGCCACCCCTTGTACCGCATGGACTTCACCGGCGAGCAGTCGAGCCACGGCAGGAAGAAATAGGCCACGATCGCGAGCAGCAGCAGCAGCGCCCCGAGGCGCTGATTGGGGATACCGCGCAGGATCGCGTAGTACGGGGTGAGATACCACGACGGCGTGATCTCCGGCGGCGTGGAGAGCGGGTTCGCCGGCTCGAAGTTCGCAGGCTCCAGGAAGTACCCGCCGAAGGTCGGCACGAAGAACACGACGATCGCGAACATCACCAGGAACACCCCGATCCCGACGGTGTCCTTCACCGTGTAGTACGGATGGAACGGGATGCCGTCGATCGGATGGCCGTCCGGGCCGAGATGGTCCTTGATCTCGATCCCGTCGGGATTGCTAGAGCCCGTGCGGCGCAGCGCGATGAGGTGCAGCATCACGAGCAGCAGCAGCCCGAGCGGCACCGCGACGACGTGCAGCGCGAAAAAACGGTTGAGCGTCGCATCGGCGATGCCGTAGTCGCCGCGGATCCATTCGACGAGCCCCGGCCCGATGCCCGGGATCGTGCCGAAGACGTTCACGATCACCTGTGCTGCCCAATAGGACATGTTCCCCCACGGGAGCACATACCCGAGGAACGCCTCGGCCATCAGCGCGAGGTAGACGAACATGCCGATGATCCACAGCAGCTCCCGCGGCGTCTTGTACGACCCGTAGAGCAGCGCGCGGAACATGTGCAGGTACACGACGACGAAGAAGGCGGACGCGCCGGTCGAGTGCAGATAGCGGATGAGCCATCCGTAGTCGATCTCGCGCATGATGAACTCGACCGAGTTGAACGAGGTCGCCTCCCCGACCTTGTAGAACATCGTGAGGAAGATGCCCGTGAAGAGCTGCAGCGCGAGCACGACGAGCGACAGGACGCCGAAGTAGTACCAGAAATTGAAGTTCTTCGGCGCGTAATAGCCCGTGAGCTGATCGGAGATGAACTCTTCGATCGGGAAGCGCTTGTAGAACCATGCGCGCAGGCGTCCCGTCTTGACCGCCGGGGCGCCGGGAGGATGCATTTCAATTACCATGAGCAGAACCCGCTCTTCATGCTGCGTCGACTCCGATAACCAACTTATGCGGGCCGGCGAAGGCGTAGGGCGGCACGCGCAGGTTCACCGAGGCGGGCGAGCCCTCGAACACGCGCCCCGCGAGATCGAACCGCGAGCCGTGGCAGGGACAGAGCCAGCCGCCGGGCCAGTATGGCCCGATCTCAGGATCGCGCGGCTCGAAGCGAGCCTTCGGCAGACAGCCGAGGTGCGTGCAGGTCCCGATGAGCACCAGGTATGCGGCGGTCCGCGAGCGCATCCCGTTCGCCGCGTATGGCGGCTGCTCCGAGTCCTTCGAGTCCGGGTCCTTGAGGAGCGCCCGGTGATTGCCGAGCGACGCCACCATCTCCGGCGTCCGGTGCACGACGTAGATCGGCTGCTTGCGCCACACCGTAACGGTCATCTGGCCGGGCTCGAGCTTCGCGAGATCGAGCTCCGCCGGCGCGCCGAGCGCCTGCGCGCGCTCCGAAGGCATCCACGACGCGAGGAAAGGAGCGGCCGCGAACGCGGCGCCCATCGCCCCTGTCGCGGCGGTGGCCGCGAGCAGCAGCTTCCGCCGACTCTCATCAACGAAATCATCCTCGGCGATGACACCGGTGTCCGCCATTCACGGCTCTCCAACTCTCGTGATCCGCGCTTCCCCGGCCCGCGCGCTCGAGCGCGGACGATCACTTCCTCAGCCGGCGGGGAGCGGCGCATTATACACAACCGAAGCTCACGTTCTGCCTCGAGGGGCGGCAAGGAATCGCGACACACATGGCATTGAAATCCATCGGACGCGCATTGGCCTTCGTGGGAGCTTCCGTCGTGAGCGGCCTTGCGCTCGCCTTCCTCCTCGTGGCGTGGCGCCCGGAGCTCATCCGCCGTGCGCCGGCGCCCGATGCCGCGGGATCCACGGCGGCCCGAGCCGCGCCCGATGCGAGCGACTCCGCCGCCGCGGAGCAGTCGTCCGCGGCCGCGGCCGCGCCTGCCGCCGATCAACGCGGCGCGGCTCGCCGCACTCTCGAAGCTCCTCCCCGCGTGACCTATGCGGACGCGGTCGAGCGCGCCGCGCCGGCCGTCGTCAACATCTTCACCGCGCGGCTCGTGACGGAGCGGATCGCGCCATCGCCGTTCGATGAGCTCTTCGGCGATACGCTCATTCCCCGCTATCGCCGCCGCATCGAGCGCAGCCTCGGGTCGGGCGTCATCATCGACGAGCAGGGCCACATCGTCACCAACCAGCATGTGATCGCGAACGCCGACCAGATCCGCGTCCAGCTCGCCGACGGCCGCACCGCGGAAGCGAGCGTCGTCGGCCGCGACCCCGACACGGACCTCGCCGTGCTGCAGATCAAACTGCGGAACCTGCCCGTCATGCCGCTCGGCCGCTCCGATCGGCTGAAGGTTGGCGACGTGGTGCTCGCGATCGGCGACCCCCTCGGCCTGTCGCAGACCGTCACGCACGGCATCGTGAGCGCGACGAGCCGCCAGCAGCTCGGCATCGCAACCCTCGAGGACTTCATCCAGACCGATGCCCCGATCAACTTCGGCAACTCCGGCGGCGCGCTCATCGACACGAACGGCGAGCTCGTCGGCATCAACACCGCGATCGTCGCGAAGAGCCTCGGCGTCGAGGGCATCGGATTCGCGATCCCGGTGAACATGGTGCGCGGCGTCGTGAGCGAGATCATCGCGAAGGGGCGCGTCGTGCGCGGCTGGATCGGCATCGTGCCGGAGGACGTGACGAACGAGCAGGCGGCACAGCTCGGGCTCGCGCACGGCGGCGTGGTCGTCGCAACGCTCTACCTCGGCAGTCCGGCCGTGCAGGCGGGCTTGAGGTCCGGCGATCTCGTCACCGGGATCGACGGCGGGCGCATCGAGAGCGCGCAGCAGTTGATGGCCCATATCGCGGCCCGCATGCCGGGCACGACGGTCCGGGTACGCGGCCTGCGGGGTCTCGCGCCATTCGACGCCACAGTCCGCGTCGCGGAGCGCCCGGAGAATCGCTGAGTCAGGCGCTCCGACGGTCCCCAATGGAGGCATGAGCTCATGATCGCGACCCGATCGGCGGACGCCGGGCGCGGAAACGCCGGCGGCCCCGGCATCCGCATCCGGCGCTTCGAGGACCGCGACGCGCTGCTCTCCGCGCTCGCGGCGCGGCTCGAGCGGGTGCTCACGGGCGCCGGCCCGCGCGCCGTGATGCTCTCAGGTGGCGCTACGCCGATTCCGGCTTATCGCGCCGTCGCGGCGCGCGGCGTGAAGGCCGCGCCGGGCCTGCATCTCTTCTACAGCGACGATCGCTACGTCCCGTCCACGTCGGAGGCGAGCAACTACTTTCAGACGCGCCCCCTTCTCGACGCGCTCGCGCTGCCCGAAGCGCACGTGCTGCGCGTCAGGACGGAGCTGCCGCTCGATGAGGCGGCCGAGGATTACGACCGGCGCCTCGCGGGGCTCTTGCACCGAGGCATTCCCTGCGAGCTCGGCCTCCTCGGGCTCGGTGCCGACGGGCACACCGCTTCGCTGTTCAGCGCAAGCGATCTCGAGCGGGCGGCCGGGCGCCGGGCCCTCGCCGTTCACCGCCCCGACGGGCGCGACGCCGTGAGCGTCTCACCGGCGGTCCTCGCGCAAGTGGCGGAAATCGTGTTCGTGGTGGCGGGAGCGGAGAAGCGCTCGGCGCTCGCGGCGCTCGCCGCGCGCGATCCCACGCTCATCGCCTCGCGAGCGGTCTCGGGCTGCGCGAACGTCGCAGCCTGGACCGAGCCCGAGGCCTGGCCGCGCACTGCGCTATCATCGCAAGCATCTGATTGAGGAGCGCTTTCCATGCAGCTCGGCATGATCGGACTCGGAAGGATGGGCGCGAACATGGTGCGGCGCCTCCTGCGCGGCGGGCACGAATGTGTCGCCTACGATCATGCGGCCGATGTCGTCGGCAGCCTTGTCGGCGAAGGCGCGCGGGGCGCGGCGACGCTGAAAGACCTGGCCGCCGCGTTGAAGCCCCCGCGCGCGGTCTGGCTCATGGTGCCGGCTCATGTCGTCGACGCCGTGATCGGCGATCTCACGCCCCTGCTCTCGGCCGGCGACATCGTGATCGACGGCGGCAACTCGCATTACCACGACGACATCCGCCGCGCCGAAGCGCTCAAAAGAGCGGGCATTCATTATGTCGACGTGGGCACGAGCGGGGGCGTGCTCGGGCTCGCCCGCGGCTACTGCTTGATGATCGGCGGCGAGCGCGAGGTCGTCGCCGCCCTCGATCCGATCTTCGCGACACTCTCGCCGGGCGGGCAGCCGCCGGCGCCCGGAGCGAGCAGCGCCGGGCAGGGCTACCTCCACTGCGGCCCGCATGGCGCGGGCCACTTCGTGAAGATGGTCCACAACGGCATCGAGTACGGCCTCATGGCCGCCTACGCCGAAGGCCTCAACGTCTTGAAGCACGCCGACATCGGCTTGCAGAAGCAGACCGCCGACGCGGAGACCGCCCCGCTCTCCGATCCGCGCCTCTTTCAGTACCGCTTCGATCTCGCCGCGATCACGGAAGTATGGCGCCACGGCAGCATCATCACGTCGCAGCTGCTCGACCTCACGGCCGCTGCATTTGCGAAGGACCATGAGCTCGCCGCTTTCGCAGGACGAGTCGCCGATTCCGGCGAGGGCCGCTGGACTCTCGAGGCCGCCATCGAGGAGGGAGTTCCCGCCTACGTGCTCGCCGCCGCTTTGTTCAGCCGCTACGAGTCGCGCGGCCGCGCCGAGTTCGCCGGCAAGGTGCTCTCCGCCATGCGCCTCGGCTTCGGCGGCCACCAGGAGCGTTAGATGCCCCAGCCCTCCGATGCCCTCGTCCTCTTCGGCGCCACGGGCGATCTCTGCTACCGCAAGATCTTTCCGGCGCTGTACCACCTCGCCGCGCGCGGCCGGCTCGCGATCCCGGTGATCGGGGTCGCGCGCGCGGGCTGGAACCGCGAGCAGTTCGAGGCGCGCGTGCGCGAGAGCCTCGCGAAGTTCGTGCCGCAAGCGGAGGAGTCCGCCGCGGGCAAGCTCCTCTCGCTGCTCAACTACGTCGACGGCGACTATCGCGAGGGCGCCACGTTCCGCGACTTGCGCAAGGCCCTGGGCGATGCCGCGCGGCCCCTGCACTATCTCGCGATCCCGCCGAGCATGTTCCCCGTCGTCGTGACGCAGCTCGGGGAATCGAGCTCGGCGAAGGGCGCCCGCGTCGTGATCGAGAAGCCGTTCGGCCGCGACCTGCCCTCGGCTCTCGCGCTCAACCACACCCTGCACGAGGTCTTCGACGAGTCCGCGATCTTCCGCATCGATCACTACCTCGGCAAGGAGCCGGTGCAGAACATCCTCTACTTCCGCTTCGCGAACTCCTTCCTCGAGCCGATCTGGAACCGCAACTTCGTCGCGAGCGTGCAGATCACGATGGCCGAGAAGATCGGCATCGCCGGCCGCGGCCGCTTCTACGACGAGGCAGGCGCGATCCGCGACGTGATCCAGAACCACATGCTGCAGATCGTCGCCTTCCTTGCGATGGAGCCGCCGGTGCGCTTCGCGCGCGACGCGCTGCGCGACGAGAAGGTGAAGGTCTTCCGCTCGATCCGCCCCCTCGACCCCTCGCGGCTCGTGCGCGGCCAGTTCAAGGGCTACCGCGAGGAGCCCGGCGTCGCGCCCGACTCGCGTGTCGAGACCTTCGCCGCCGTGCGCCTGCAGATCGACTCGTGGCGGTGGAGCGGAGTGCCGTTCTACATTCGCGCGGGCAAATGCCTGCCGGTCACCGCGACGGAGGTGGTGGTCGATCTGCGCGCGCCGCCGGCGAATGTCTTCGGCTCGCTCGCGCCGGCTCAGCCGAACTACTTCCGCTTCCGCGTGGGTCCCGATGTCGCGATCGCGCTCGGCGCGCATGCCAAGCAGCCCGGGCCGGCCATGCGCGGCCGAGAAGTCGAGCTCTTCGTGAGCCAGCATGAGGCTGACGAGATGGACGCCTACGAGCGCCTGATCGGGGATGCGATGGTGGGGGATGCGGTGCTGTTCGCCCGTGAGGACGAGGTGGAAGCGGCCTGGGCGGTCGTCGACCCGGTGCTGCGCGCGCAGACGCCGCTCTACGAGTACGCGCAGGGCACGTGGGGACCCCAGGAAGCGAACGCGCTCATCACCGAGGGCCCGTGCAGCTGGCACAATCCCGGCCCCGACCCGCACAGCTGGACGCGCGCGTGCGGGGGCGAGAAGGGGCCCTGACACCGGGCGCCCGCGGCCCATGGCCCGCGGCCCGCAGCTCGAAACGCTCGACCGCCGATGCGGCCCGGCACTTCGCGCTTCAGGCCGCCGCGCGGCTCGGCACCCGTTTGATCTGCGCCCCGAGCTGCGCCAGCTTCTCCTCGATCGTCTCGTACCCGCGGTCGATGTGATAGATCCGCTCGATGTCGGTGCGCCCCTCCGCGACAAGGCCCGCGAGAACGAGGCTCGCGGAGGCGCGCAGGTCGGTCGCCATGACCGGCGCCGCCTTGAGGCGGTCGACGCCGCGGATGATCGCCGTGTTGCCCTCGAGCCGAATCTCCGCGCCGAGGCGGCGCATCTCGAGCATGTGCATGAAGCGGTTCTCGAAGATCGTCTCGATGATGGTGCCCACGCCCTCCGCGATCGTGTCGAGCGCCGCGAACTGCGCCTGCATGTCGGTCGGAAACGCCGGATACGGCGCGGTGCGCACGTCCACCGCGCGCGGGCGGCGGCCGCGCATGTCGATCTCGACCCAGCTGCCGCCGATCCCGATGCGCGCGCCGGCCTCCTGAAGCTTCACAAGCACTGCATCGAGGTGATCGGGCCGCGTGTTCTTGATGCGCACGTGCCCGCGCGTGATCGCGCCGGCGACGAGATACGTGCCGCTCTCGATCCGGTCCGGCAGCACCTCGTACGTCGTGCCATGCAGCCGCTCGACGCCCTGCACGACGATCTTGTCCGTCCCCGCGCCCTGGATCTTCGCGCCCATCGCGACGAGACAGCTCGCGAGGTCGACCACTTCCGGCTCGCGGGCCGCGTTCTCGATGACGGTCTCGCCTTCGGCGAGCGTCGCGGCCATCATCAGATTCTCCGTGCCCGTGACGGTCACCGTGTCGAGCACGAGCCGCGCGCCCTTCAGGCGTGCGGCGCGCGCCCGGATGTAGCCGCCCTCGATCTGGATGTCCGCTCCCATCGCCTGCAAGCCCGCGACGTGGATGTTGACCGGCCGCGCACCGATCGCGCACCCGCCGGGCAGCGACACGTCCGCGCGGCCGAACTTCGCGACGAGCGGCCCCAGCACCAGGATCGACGCGCGCATCGTCTTCACGAGATCGTACGGCGCGAAGCACTCGGTGAGCGTCGAGGCGTCGACCTCGATCCGCATGCGTTCGTCAATGGTGACGCTCACGCCCATCCGGCCGAGCAGCTCGATCGTCGTGGTCACATCCTGCAAATGCGGCACGTTCCCCACGGTGAGCGGCTCCTCGGTGAGGAGCGCGGCGGCGAGGATCGGCAGCGTCGCGTTCTTCGCGCCGGAGATGCGCACTTCCCCTTCGAGAGGGACGCCCCCGTCGATCTGGAGCTTATCCACGCAGCTTATCCACGCGCTCGATCCGCGCGCCTCATCGACGCGCCGCCGCTTCCTCGGGCGTCAACGCCTCGATCGAGAGCGCGTGGATCTCGCGGCCCATGCGCTCACCGAGCGCACGGTACACCAGCTGATGCCGGGCGAGCGCGCGCCGGCCCGCGAACTCGCGGGCGATGATGCGGGCGGCGAAGTGCGTGCCGTCGTCTGACTGCACGCTCACGTCCGCGCCCGGAAGCGCGGAACGGATGAGGCCTGCGATCTCGTCGGGATTCATGAGGGGATTTTAACGGATATCATTCGCTGCATGAGCACGAACCTCGCCGGTCCGATCGCCACCGACACGCTGCTCGCGGCCGCGCGGCGGGCGCTTCGCATCGAGGCTCAGGCCGTCTCAGCGCTCGAGGCGAGGCTCGATGAGCGCTTCGCGGAGGCGTGCCGCGCATGCCTCGCGTGCGCCGGCCGGGTCGTCGTCATGGGCATCGGCAAATCCGGCCACATCGCGCGCAAGGTCGCCGCGACGCTCGCAAGCACGGGCACGCCTGCATTCTTCCTGCATCCGGCGGAGGCGGGACACGGCGACCTCGGCACGATCACGCGCGCGGATGTCGTGCTCGCGCTCTCGAATTCAGGCGAGACGCCCGAGCTGCTGCTGCTCGTGCCGCACCTGAAGCGTCTCGCCGTGCCGCTCGTCATCATGACGGGCAAGCCGGCCTCGACGCTCGCACGCGTCGCGACTCTCGTGCTCGACGTGAGCGTGCCCGAGGAGGCGTGCCCCCTCAATCTTGCGCCGACCGCGAGCACGACCGCGGCGCTCGCAATGGGCGATGCGCTCGCCCTCGCGCTGCTCGAAGCGCGGGGATTCACGGCGCAGGATTTCGCGCGTTCCCATCCCGGCGGCGCGCTCGGCCGGCGTCTCCTGCTGCGCGTCGAGGACGTCATGCGTACGGGCGCCGACCTGCCGCGCGTGCGGCCGAATGCGCCGCTCGCCGACGGCCTGATCGAGATGTCGCGCAAGGGCCTCGGGATGACCGTGATCGTCGACGGAGAAGATCGCGTGCTCGGTGTGTTCACGGACGGCGACCTGCGCCGCGCGCTCGATCGGCAGATCGACGTGCACAGCGCTCTCATGCAGGAGGTCATGACGGCGAACTGCAAGACGATCGGTCCGCGCGAGCTCGCCGCAACCGGCATCCACCTCATGGAGAAGCACCGCATCACGGCGCTCCCCGTCGTCGACGCCGGCAGGCTCGTCGGCGCGTTCAACGTGCACGACCTGCTGCGCGCCGGCGTCGTTTGAGTCGCATGAGCGCGCGCCGCCCGTCCTTGAGCGTATGAATGTGATCCGCCTGCTGGTTCTAGACGTGGACGGCGTCCTTACCGATGGACGGCTGTATTACGGCGCGCGCGGCGAAGCGCTCAAATGCTTCCACGTCCGCGACGGTCACGGCATCAAGCAGCTCCGTGCCGCGGGCATCGACGTCGCCGTTATCTCGGGCCGCCGCTCCCCCGCCGTCGCGCGCCGCTGTCGCGAGCTCGGCGTCGCACACGTCGTGCAGGGGGCGGAGGACAAGCTTGCGGCATTCACGCGGCTCATCGAACGCCTCGGCGTGAAGCCCGCGGAGTGCGCCTGCATCGGGGATGACGCACCCGACGTGCCGCTCCTGCGCGCGGCCGGCGAGTCCTATGCGGTCGCCGATGCCCATCCGAGCGCGCGCGCCGCCGCTCGCCACGCGACGCGCGCCAAGGGCGGCCACGGCGCCGTGCGCGAAGTCTGCGACCGGCTCCTCCACAACGCGCCACGCGCCAAATCCGTTGCGGCCCGGGCGACGAGCTCCGAGGCCCGCGCCAAAACCATAGCGGCCAGCGCGACGACCATCGCGGCTCGCGCCACGACCAGCGGGACCCGCGGCGGACGTGCGCCATGATCCTGCGCGCGCTGGCTGCCGCCGCGGTGATCGGCCTGCTCGCCGTCGGCTGGCTCGCGCTGCACACCGAGCAGAACGGCCCTGCCGCGGCAGGGATGGCGATGATCTCTGCGCAGAATCCCGGCTATTCCGCGCGCGACGCGACGCTCGTGGAGACGGGAGCGGACGGATTGCCGATGTACACGCTGCACGCGGCAGAGATACGCCAGCAGCCCGCCTCGCAGATCGCGCTTCTCGATCGCGTCGAGATGCAGTTCCGCGATGCAGCCGGGCGGCTCTGGCAGGGCCGGGCGGACGAGGCTCGCGTAGTCGATCAGGCGGCCGAGATCGATCTCTCCGGCACCGTCACGCTGACGGGCCTGTTGCCCGGCACGGGCGAGCTGGCGCGGATCTCGACCGATCAGCTGAGCGTCGATACGCGTACCGATGTCGTCACGACCAGGGATCCCGTGACCCTCGAGTGGGATGGACAGCAGGTGCGTGCCCGCGGCCTCGTAGCTCAACTGCGCGCGCAGCGCATCCAACTGGAATCGAACGTCCGGGGCCGGTATGTGCCTCGATAAGCCTCTGCCCGCGCGCGCATCGAGCGCCTTCTTCGCGGCCGTCGTGGGCGTGCTCCTCGCCGCGAGCGACGCGCTGCAAGCGGCGGCCGGTCCGGCGCAGATCACAACGCCGCATGGCCCAGTCGACTTCGATGCGGCTCATCTGGAAGTGGACTATCGCACCCAGCAGGTGACCGCGCAGAAGCCGATCATCACCCAGGGGGACCTGCGCGTGACGGCGAACCGTGCCGAGGCGACCGGACTCAACTTCGACGACAGCCGCTGGACCTTCACGGGCGATGTCCACATCACCTCGGCCCGCCAAGGCGACTTGAGATCCGACCGCGCGGTCGTCGTGTTCCGCGACAACCGGATGCAGAGTGCGCTCGTGACCGGCCATCCCGCCGAGTTCGAGCAGACGAGCTCGAAGAGCGGCGTGCTGGCGCGCGGGCACGCGGACTCCATCGAATACACGGTGTCGACCGACACCGTGCGGCTGACCGACGACGCCTGGCTCGAATACGGGGACAACCAGAAGATCACGGCGCCGGTGCTCGTCTACAACATCCGCGAGCAGAGGCTGCAAGCGGCGAGCACCCCGACGCCGAGCGGGCGCGTGCACTTCACCCTCGTCCCGACGAAGCGCCCGAAGCCGGCCGAGCCGACGCGGAATGCTCCGGGGTCTGCATCCGCCGCCCCGGGGACGACATCCACCGCGCCGGGATCGGTACCCGCCACACCGGCTTCTGCACCCGCCGCGCCACGCGAGCCTGCCGCCGGCGCCCCGCCGAGGCAGCCGTGACGAGGCAGTCATGACCGGCCAGGTGCTTCGCGCACACGGGCTCGCCAAGAGCTACCGGTCGCGCCGGGTCGTCGCCGATCTTTCGCTCGACGTGCGGGAGGGCGAGGTCGTGGGCCTCCTGGGCCCGAACGGCGCGGGCAAGACGACGGCCTTCTACATGATCGTCGGCCTCGTCGCGACCGACGCAGGACGCATCTATCTCGGGGATCGGGACGTGACGTTCCTGCCGATGCACGCGCGCGCGCGCCTCGGCATCGGCTACCTGCCGCAGGAAGCCTCGGTGTTCCGCAAGCTCTCGGTGGAGGACAACATCCTCGCCATCCTGGAGCTGCGCGCCGATCTCGACCGCGCGGCGCGCGAGCGCCGTCTCGAAGAGCTGCTCGAGGAGCTGCGCATCGGCCACGTCCGCCGCACGCTGGGACTCTCCCTGTCCGGCGGCGAGCGGCGGCGCGTCGAGATCGCGCGCGCTCTGGCGGCCGATCCCCGCTTCATGCTGCTCGATGAGCCCTTCGCCGGCGTCGATCCGCTCTCGGTGCTCGACATCCAGCGCATCGTGCGGGAGCTGACGAGCCGCGGCATCGGTGTCCTCATCACCGACCACAACGTGCGCGAGACTCTCGGCGTATGTCACCGGGCGTACATCGTCAACCAGGGAACCGTGATCGCTTCCGGCTCTGCGGAAGAAATCCTTGCCAACCCCCAAGTGCGTGAGGTGTACTTGGGAGAGTCGTTCCGGCTGTAACGTCGGGCGCGGAGGGAAAGTCCTTGATTTTCAATTTGATAGAGAAAGGCTGACCGCCCATCTTGCAAGAACCATGCTGAAACCGTCCCTGCAGCTCAAGCTGGGTCAGCAGCTGACCATGACCCCGCAGCTGCAGCAGGCCATCCGACTCCTGCAGCTGCCTGCGCTCGAGCTTCAGGCGCACATCCGCGAGCTGCTCGAGACGAACGTCATGCTCGAGCCCGTCGAGGACTCCGAGGGCGCCGGCGCGCTCGACGGCTCTGACTCCGCCGCGGCCACTGAGGCGCCGCCGCCCGAGCCCGAAGTCGCCGCTCCGGCCGCAACGGACACGCAGGTCGAACACGTGGAAACGGCGGAGGAGCACTGGGGCGAGCACAGTGTCGGCGCCGGGGACGGCGCCTGGAACGGCGAGGATGACGATCGGCAGCAGGAATTCGCCGACGCCTCGGGCGAATCGCTCCAGGAGCACCTGCTGTGGCAACTCGAGCTCGCCCGCCTCGAGCCGCGGGAGCTCGCGATCGCGAGCGCTCTCGTCGATGCGATCAACGACGACGGCTATCTCACGGAAACTCTGGAGGAGATCGCGCAGACGCTGCGGCCTGAGATCGAGTCCGACCCCGAGGAGATCGAAACCGTCTTGAGGCGCGTACAGCAGCTCGACCCGCCGGGCGTGGCCGCCCGCTCCGTCGGCGAATGCATCGAGTTGCAGTTGAAGCAGCTCTCTCCCGACACGCCCGGCCTCGAGGTCGCCATCGAGATCGCGCGGCATCACCTCGAACGGGTGGCCGAGCGCGAGCTCGCGCTCTTGCGCCGCGAGCTGCGCACCACCGAGGAGGAGCTGGCTTCCGCGCTGCTGCTCGTGCGCAGCTGCCACCCGCGCCCCGGCGCGACGGTGAGCGGCGCCGCTGCCGAGTACGTGGTGCCCGATGTCTTCGTGCGCCGGACGGAGCACGGCTGGGGAGTGGAGATCAACCCGGCGACGCTCCCGCGCGTGCGCCTCAATCAGAGCTATGCGAGGTTGCTCGGGCGCAACTCGAGCCATGCCAGCCTGCGCGCGCAGCTGCAGGAAGCGCGCTGGCTCCTGAAGAGCCTCGAGATCCGCAACGACACGCTCATGAAGGTCGCGCGCTCGATCGTCGAGCGGCAGGCGGCTTTCCTCGAGCACGGCGAGGAACACATGCGCCCGATGATCCTGAAGGACATCGCCGAGGCGGTGCAGATGCACGAGTCCACCATCTCGCGCGTCACGTCGGGCAAGTACATGCATACCCCGCGCGGCGTGTTCGAGCTGCGCTACTTTTTCTCGAGTCAGGTCGAGGCTGCGGACGGCTCGGGAACGTCGTCCACGGCGATCAGGGCGAAGATCAAGAAGCTCGTGAAGGAAGAAGACCCCGAGGAGCCCTTGAGCGACGGGCGGATCGCCGCGATCCTCTCCGGCGAGGGCATCCCGGTCGCGCGCCGTACGGTCGCCAAGTATCGGGAAAGCCTCGGGATCGCTCCTTCCAACGAGCGCAAGCGGGCAGCGTCCAGAGTGATTTAGCGATGTAACGTCCACTCACCAGCAAGGAGACGGCATATGCGGCTCAACCTCACGGGTCACCACGTCGAAGTCACCCCCGCGCTGCGCGGATACGTCGAGAAGAAGCTCCTCGAGCGCATCGGCCGCCACTTCGAACAGGTGATCGACGTGCACTGCGTCCTCACCGTCGAGAAGTTGAGACAGAAGGCCGAGGCCACACTGCACGTCAGGGGATGCGACATCCACGCGGACGCCACCGACGAGGACATGTACGCCGCGATCGACGCGCTCTCCGACAAGCTCGACCGCTGCATCAAGAAGCACAAGGAGAAGCGCACCGATCACCACGCAGCCGAGGCGACCCGCTCGGCCCAGCGGACCGCGCGGGCGATCACATAGCCTCGATGCGCATCATCGTCGTGAGCGGGCTCTCCGGGTCCGGCAAGAGCGTGGCGCTGCACATGCTCGAGGACCTGGGGTTCTACTGCATCGACAACCTGCCGGCGGCGCTGCTCAAGCCCTTCATCTCGCATACGGTGCGCAGCGCCGAGCCGGCGTACGCCCGCTCGGCGATCGGCCTCGACGCCCGCAACACCGCGCACGAGATCGCGACGGTTCCGGAGCTGTTGAGCGAGCTCGAGCGCGGCGGCATCGACTGCGAAGTGCTGTTCCTCATCGCGAATGACGAGGAGCTGCTGCGGCGCTTCGCCGAGACGCGCCGCAAGCATCCGATGAGCCGCGAGCGATCGAGCCTGCGCGAGGCGATCGACACCGAGCGGCGGCTGCTCGAGCCGATCGCCCACGCCGCCGACCTCATCATCGACACCTCGCGCATGGGAGTGCACGAGCTGCGGCAGGTGGTGCGGCTGCGCGTCGAGCAGCGCGCGGCAGACCGGCTCTCGATCACGTTCGAGTCGTTCGGCTACAAGCACGGCATCCCCGGCGATGCCGACTTCGTATTCGATGCACGCTCGCTGCCGAACCCCTACTGGGAGCCGGCGCTGCGCTCGCTGACCGGCCGCGATCCCGAGGTCATCCGCTATCTCGAATCGCACGCGAGCGTCGCGCGCCTGATCGACGACATCGGCCGCTTCGTCGCGGCCAGGATCCCGGAGTATCAGGCGAACTCGCGCGGCTATCTCACGGTCGCCGTGGGCTGCACCGGCGGCCAGCACCGCTCCGTCTACATCGTCGATCGCCTGGCCGCCCGCTTCGCCGCCGAGCACCCGCAGGTCGCCGCGCGGCATTGCGCGCTGCCGGCGTAAGGGAAGCAGGTGAGGGCGTGCCCGCCGCTCGCGCCCGGCACGCCCTGGGTCGATACGCCCTCACTCCGTACGCCAGGCCTCAGTACGCCCTGCCGACGAGCACCCACTCCTTCGCGGGCTCGCCGCTGAACGCGCACCGTCGGCCATCGAGCGGCTTCTGCTCGAGCGGCGCGACGCGGATCGTGAGCTTCAGGCGCTTCAACTGCTGCTCCACCACATCGAGCGCGGCGCCCTCTGGACGCGACCAGGGCACCAACGCCCAGCCGCGGAACGAGTCGGCCGAGCCGCTGTCGTCCGCGCCGGCCGCTGCCCCCGCTGCCCCTGGACCGCCCGCTGCTCCCGCGGCGCCCGCCGCTCCCGGACCGACGGTTGCCCCCGCCGCCCCCGCGCCGTAGTACCGCTCGAGGTCCGCGAACGTCGCGAGGTCCGAGCGGATGTTCGCCTCGAGCCTCGCGCGCGCTTCCGCATGCAGCGCGCTCTGAATCTCCGCGAGCAGCGCCGGCGCGCGGCGCACGAATTCTCCGCGCGGCAGGCTCGCAAAGTCGATCTTCCCCTCCTTGCGCGCGCGGTCCCGGCGGATGAACGTGATCGCACCGCCCGCCACGTCGCGCGCGCCAATTTCGCATACGATCGGCACGCCCTTCTTCAACCATCCCCAGCGCTTGTCGACGGAGCGGCCGGGCCGGCGGTCTATCAGCGCACGGACGGGCTCGCCGAGCGCCGCGGCGCCGCCAAGCTCCGCCGCCAGGGACTCGCAGTACTCGACGACGGAGCCGTCCTCGGGTCGGTCGCGCAGGATCGGCACGATGACGATCTGCCGCGGCGCAATGACCGGCGGCAGTCTCAATCCATCATCGTCCCCATGCGTCATGACGACGCCGCCCACGAGCCGCGTCGATGCTCCCCAGCTCGTCGTGTGAGCGTACGCGAGATCGCCGCGCTCCGTTTGAAAGCGAATGTTCTGCACGCGGGAGAAGTTCGTGCCGAGGTAGTGCGCCGTGCCGGCCTGCAGCGCCTTGCCGTCCTGCATCATCGCCTCGATGGAGAACGTGCTCTCGGCGCCGGGGAAGCGCTCGTGCGCCGGCTTCTCGCCGGCGGCCACGGGCATGGCGAGCGCCCCTTCCGCGAATGTCCGATAGACCTCGAGCATGCACCGCGTCTCCTCCAGCGCCTCCTCCGGCGTCGCATGCGCCGTGTGGCCCTCCTGCCACAGGAACTCCGCGGTGCGCAGGAACAGGCGCGGGCGCATTTCCCACCGAACGACGTTCGCCCATTGATTGAGCTTCACCGGCAGGTCGCGATGCGAGCGGATCCAGCGCTGGAACGCCGCGCCGATCACTGTCTCGGAGGTCGGCCGCACGATGAGCGGCTCCTCGAGCTTCGCTTCCGGGTCGGGCTGCAGCACACCGTCGATCGTCTTCAGGCGGTGGTGCGTGACGACCGCCATCTCCTTCGCAAACCCCTCCACGTGCTCCGCTTCCTTGGCGATGAAGCCGAGCGGGATGAAGATCGGGAAGTAGCAGTTCTCGTGGCCGGTGTCGCGGAAGCGGCGGTCGAGCAGCTCCTGCATCCGCTGCCAGATGCCGTAGCCCCACGGCCGGATGATCATGCAGCCGCGCACGCCCGATTCCTCGGCGAGGTCGGCCTCCGCGACGACCGCCTGGTACCAGGCGGCGAAGTTCTCGGCGCGCGTGACTGGGAGCGCGTGTTGATTCGTCATATCGGTCGGGGCTCTCGGACTTTAGACGCACGCCGCCCCGCCGGACACGAGCATGTCGATGCCGGTAATGAACGAGGCCTCCTCCGAGGCGAGGAACAGCACGGCACGCGCGACCTCGGAGGGCGCGCCGATCCGTTGCATCGGCGTGTTCTGCACCATTTGTTTGCGCAGCACCGGGAGCATGGCGGGCGTGAGCCCCGTGGTGCGGCTCATGATCGGCGTCTCGATCGGGCCCGGGCTCACGACGTTGACGCGGATGCCGCGCCCGACGAGCTCGGCCGCGAAGTTGCGCCCGAGCGCGCTCACGCCGGCCTTGCTCGCCGCATAGACGGAGCCGGTCGGCATGCCTCGCCTGCCGCCGATCGAGGAGTTGAGCACGATCGCGGCGCCCTTGCCCATGAGCGGCAGAGCTTTCTGGACCGTGAAGAAGACACCCTTCAGATTCACCGCCATCACTCGATCCCAATCCTCCTCCGAGACCCGCTCGATCGGCAGGAATGCGCCGACGCCGGCATTCACGAACAGCACGTCGATGCGCCCGAGCTGCGCGCGCACCTCGCGCATGAGCGCATCGATCTCGGCGAGGCTCGATGTGTCGGAGCGGATGGCGAGCGCCCCGGCGATCGATGAGGCCGCCTGGCGGAGCGTGGCCGTATCGCGCCCGGTGATGACGACCCGCGCGCCTTCGGCCGCAAAGGCCTGCGCCGAGGCGAGACCGATGCCGCTGTTGCCCCCTGTGACGACGACGACCTTGTCGCTGAATCTCGACTGCATGGGCGCTCGCGATAGGTTCTCGCAGGAGGAAATAGCGACGTATAATCGCGGAGCCAACAAGTCCTTACAAGATGCTCCTCACAAGATGCGCAAAGCTGCAGCGTCTGAATCAGGGCGATCGGCCGCTCGCGGGCGGGATGAGGCCCACGACTCTGGGACGGCTTCCTCCCCGTCCGTCGGGCGCGCGTGCGCGGCATCGGCCGCAGGGCCTGCGCTCTCGCAGCAGTCGGTGTGGTACCGGCTGATGAAGCTGACGAACCTGATCAACCGCCCGTTCTTCTCGCGTTACGCCGAGCGCTACCATCTCACCATCAACGACGCGCGCGTGCTCGTCACGCTCGCCTCGATGCCCGAAGCGGCCGCGCACGAGCTGTGTGAGGCGACGGGGATGCATCCGATGAACGTCAGCCGCTCCGTGGCGACGCTGCGCCGCCAGGGACGGATCACCGAGCGGCGCGACCCGGCGAACCGCCGCCGGAAGATGCTGCGCCTGACGCCCAAAGGCTGGTCGACGTGCCGGTCGTTCGTGCCGGACATGGAGCGGATGTCGAGCTTCCTGCTCGCGTCGATGTCGCCGCTCGAGGTGGAGTTCCTGGGCCGGCTGGTCGATCAGCTCATAGCCCGCCTGGAGACGATCGACTCGGGGTCCGGCCTGCCGGAGGACGGAGCAGCCGCCGCGTGAAGAACAGCATCGAGAAGAGCCATCTCATCCGCTGCGGCGCGCGCCTGCGCGTGCTCGCTGCGGGCGAATGCGCCTCGGTGCAGCCGGTCTTCCGGGAGCCCGGAAGCGGCCCGCGCTTCGAGCTGCAGCCGTTCGCGACGGCCGCCGAAGTGCTCGCGCAGCTCGCAGAAGAGGATGCGCCCGACCTGATCTTCCTCGATGCCGACTGCCGGGAGCTCGATGCGCTCTCGCTCTGCCGCGCGCTGAAGGAGCATCCCGAGACCATGCTGCTGCCGGTGATCGTCGTGAGCCGCAGCTCGCGGCTGCGCGTCGCGGCGTTCTCCGCGGGCGCGGACGACTTCGTCACGCGCCACATGTCTCGCCAGGCACTGCTCACGCGGTGCGAGGCACTGGCGCGGCTCGCCACCGCGCGGCGCAAGGCGGCCGACGCCGCGCTCGAGGCCGAAGTGATGCGGCGCGAGGAGATCCGCCGCACCTTCCGCCGCTACGTCTCGCCGCAGCTCGCGGATCGGATCCTGGGGAATGCGGAGCTCAGGGACAGCCTGCTCGCCTCCTCCGACATCCGCACGCGCGCCGTCGTGCTGTTCGCGGACCTGCGCGGGTTCACGGGCATCTCGGAGCGGCTTTCTCCGCACGAGGTGGTACCGCTCCTCAACGAGTACTTCTCTCTGCTCACGGAGATCACGTTCCGGCACGAGGGCACGGTGTTCCACATGGCGGGCGACTGTCTGATGGTGGGCTTCGGCGTCCCGCTCGAGCAGCGCGACAGCCCCGCGCGCGCCTTCCTTGCGGCGCAGGAAATGCTCGAGCGGTTCAGTCATCTCGCGGACTGCTGGCGCGAGCGCCATCAGATCGAGACCGGGCTCGGCATCGGGATCAACGAGGGCGACGTGGTCGCCGGCAACGTGGGATCTGCGAGCTTCATGAATTACACGCTCATCGGGGATGCCGTGAACATCGCCTCGCGGCTCTGCCAGCGCGCCCGCGCGGGCGAGATGGTGTTCTCGGGCACGGTCAAACGCTCGCTCGATGCGCGCGGCGTCGACGTGCACGCGATCGAGCTCCCGCCCATGACGCTGCGCGGCCGTTCGACGCCGATCGACATCTTCTGCGTGCCGCTCGAGAGGCGGCTCGACCTCGGAGAGGCGCCCACGTTGACGCCGGTGAGATCGTGAGCGCCGAGGCGGAGACGGCGAACCTCGCGCTGTTCTGCGATTTCGAGAACATCGCGCTCGGCGTCCGGGATGCGCGCTACGCGAAGTTCGACATTGGGAAAGTACTCGAGCGGCTACTGCTCAAGGGCTCGATCGTCGTCAAGAAAGCGTACTGCGACTGGGAGCGCTACAAGGAGTTCAAGTCGGGCATGCACCACGCCGGCTTCGAGCTCATCGAGATCCCCCACGTCAAGCAGTCGGGCAAGAACTCGGCGGACATCCGCATGGTCGTGGATGCCCTCGATCTCTGCTACACGAAGCCTCACGTCGACACCTTCGTGGTGATCAGCGGCGACTCGGACTTCTCGCCGCTCGTCGCGAAGCTGCGCGAGAACAACAAGGGCGTCATCGGCATCGGCGTCAAGAACTCGACCTCGGACCTGCTGATCGCGAGCTGCGACGAATTCATCTACTACGATGACCTCGTGCGCGAGCAGAAATCGCGCCGCGGCGCGCGCAGAAAGGCCGCCGCGGGCTCCGCCTCCGGGGAGTCCTCCGGGGTTGAGCCGGCTCCGGCGGCAGGCGTCCCCGCCGAGAACGGACACACGGACGGCAAGGAGCGGGACGAGGAGGCGAAGAAGCAGGAAGCGTTCGACCTCGTCCTGGCGACCGTCGATGCGCTCATCGCCGAGCGCGGTGAGGAGGGCAAGGTCTGGGGCTCGATGGTCAAGCAGGCCTTGAAGCGCGTCCGCCCCGGCTTCAACGAGAGCTACTACGGCTTCCGCTCATTCAACCGCCTGCTCGAGGAGGCGGCGGCGAGGCGGCTGCTCGCGCTCGAGCGCGACGACAAATCGGGCGGCTATCTCATCCATCCGCTCGCTGAGCCGGCCTGAATCGCCGAGCCGGCCTGACTGGCGCGGCCGGGCTCCAGTTGGATCGCGAGAGGCGGCCTGCCACGAGAGGCAGCCTGCCGCGTGAGGCGGTCCGCCAAATGTGAACCGCCTCTCAATCCCCGACCGGCCGCGACTCTCACAATTCGCTACATGCGTCGCTGTCGCCGCTGGCGGACATAACTACAGTCGAGTCTTCAAGACCGCGCAAAGGGGCGTGGGTCGCGGTATCCACGATGGCGGACGACGATTCGCTGACAGAGCGCCGGCTGCTCGAGCGGCTGAGCATCGCCACGCAGGCCGCGGGCATCTTCGTCTGGGAGCTCGACTGGGCGACCCATTCCATCTCGTTCGACGTGAACCGCCTCGGCGGGATGCCCACGAACCGGCATTTCGGGCAGGAGCTCGGAAGTGAGCTGTTCAAGTGGGTGCATCCCGACGACATGTACATCGGCCACCGGGTCATCGAGGAATCGCTGGCGCGGGGCGAGTCCGACTGCGCGTTCCGGTATCGGCTGAAGCTGGCCGACGGATCGATCCGCCACATTCAAGCCTACGCCCGCACGACGACCGACGCCGCCGGAAAGCCGGCGCGGTCGCTCGGCGTGAGCTGGGACGTCACGAAGGAGGTCGAAGCGGCCGAGCAGCTGCGCCGCAACGCGGAGCAGGAGCGCAAGCTCCTCGCTCACTTGAGCATCGCCGCCCATGCGGCCGGCATCGAGTGCTGGGAGTTCGACTACGCCACCGAGCAGTTCACCTGGTTCCATGGGCTCGACGGAACATATGGCTGCGACTCCTCGGACCCAGCGGAGATCGGGCGGCGCATGCTCGCCTCTATCCTGCCGGAGGACGCCGCGCGGGTACGAGCCGAGACGGAACGGGCTCTCGCTGCAGGCGAGCCGAGCCTCGTCACGCGCATGCGGCGCCGCATGCCCGACGGGCGGCTGAGCTACATTCAACTCTATCAGCGGTTCACGCGCGACGAGAATGGCAGGCCGCTCAAGTCGCAGGGCGCCTCCCGCGACATCACCGTGGAGGTGGAGGCGGCCGAGCGCTTTCGCGAGCAGGCCGCCGCGCTGCACGATGCGCAGCGTCGGCTCGAGCGCGCATCCCTGTCGATCCACGAGGGCCACTGGGAGATGGACCTCCTCACCCGCAAGCACTGGGCGTCCTCGACCTACTACGTGCTCCTCGGCTACGAGCCCGGCGAGCTCGCGCTCGAGTCGATGGACCAGGTCGACCAGCTCATCCATCCCGACGATATCCAGCTGGCGCGCGAGATCAGCGCCAAGCATCTCGAGACCGGCACACCTTATCAGCACGAGCTCAGGATGCGGCACAAAGACGGGACTTATCGCTGGTTCCTCGTCCGCGCCCAGGCCGAGCGCGACAGCGAAGGCCGGCCGATCCGCCTGTCGGGCTCTGCGCAGGACATCCACCGGCAGAAGCTCGCCGAGAGCGCCCTCGTCGACGCGCGCCAACGCTTCGAGCGCGCAATACGTGGAACGCAGGACGGGCTCTGGGAGTGGGATCTCGAGCTGCGCTCTCTGTGGGTATCGCCGCGCTTCGAGGCGATCCTCGGGTATCCGGAGGGCGCCATTTCCGGCGTGCTCGAGCGTCCCGACGAGCTCGTGCACCCGGACGACCGCGCGGCCTGCGAGAGTGCGCAGCGCGCGCACTTCGAGGAGCGCGCGCCGTGCGATTTCGAGGTGCGCATGCGGACGGCTTCGGGGGACTATCGCTGGGTGCGGATGCGCGGGCAGTCGGAGCGTGATGCGTCGGGCAGGCCGCTGCGCCTTGCGGGCTCGATGCAAGATGTGACCGAGGCGCGCGCGGCGCGCGACGCGCTCATCCAGGCGTCCGAGGCGGCGCAGGCGGCCAGCCGCTCGAAGAGCGCGTTCCTCGCGAACGTGAGCCACGAGATCCGCACGCCGATGAACGGCATCATCGGCATGACGAGCCTGCTGCTCGACACTCGGCTCGACCCCGCGCAGCGCGATTTCGCGGAGACCATCCGCGCGAGCGCGACATCGCTCCTCGCGGTGATCAACGATATCCTGGACTTCTCCAAGATCGAGGCCGGCAAGCTCGACATCGACGTGGCGGCCACGGATCTCGCCGAGAGCGTCGCCGAGGTGCGTGCCATTCTCGGGTTCCAGGCGGCGGCGAAGAGCCTGCGCCTCGACGTGAGCGTCGATCCGTTCGTTCCCCGCCGCGTCCTCGGCGACCGGCAGCGCATCCGGCAGTGCCTGATCAATCTCGTGAGCAACGCTCTCAAATTCACCCATACGGGCTCCGTCACCGTGCGGGTGTTCACCGTCTCCCACGAGAACGGCGTGGCGCTCACCCGCTTCGAGGTGCGCGACACCGGCATCGGGATCGCCCCGGAGACGCTCGCGACGCTGTTCCAGCCGTTCGTGCAGGCCGACTCCTCGACGACGCGGCACTTCGGCGGCACGGGCCTCGGCCTCTCGATCGTGCGCCGCCTGGTCGAGCTCATGGGCGGCGAGGTGGGCGTCGAGAGCGAAGTCGGCAAGGGCTCGCTGTTCTGGTTCGTGCTCCCGCTGCCGGTCGTCGATGGCGAAGGCACGGTGCGCCCGGACGAAGGAGGCTCGGCCGAGGCAGCCGGGCACGAGGAAGCCGCTGGCGCGGCGCTCGCGAAGCGCGGCGAAGCGGATTCTGCCCCCGCCGCCGGCCCGTTCGCGGAGCGCTACGCGGGCCGGGTGCTGCTGGTAGAAGACAACGCCATCAATCAGAAGGTGGCCCGCAGCTTCCTCGAACGCCTCGGCTGCCGCGTCACCCTCGCGGGCAACGGGCTCGAAGCCGTGCATGCGTTCGCACAGGCGCGCTTCGATCTCGTGCTGCTTGACCTGCAAATGCCATTGATGGACGGCTACGCCGCCACGAGCTGCCTGCGCAAGCTCGAGCAGGGACGGCATCGCACCCCGATCGTGGCGCTCACCGCGAGCGCCATGACGGGGCAGCTCGAGCGGTGCCTCGAAGCCGGCATGGACGACCTCCTGACGAAGCCGCTCGACGTGAAGCGCTTAGGTGTCATCCTCGACCGCTTCGGCCTGCGTGCGGACGCCCGCATAGGGGCCGCTCGGCGATCACGCACCTCGGCCGCGCCGGGCGCCTACGCCGAGCCCGATCCAGACGCGCAGCGCGACAATGCCTCGGCCGCGAGCGCTGGCGTGCTCGATGACTCGGCGGTCGCGGCGCTCGTCGCCGCGGGGCCCGCGGAGCCGCCCATCGATGGGCCGGCGTTCGAGGCTCTCACCGGCGGAGATATCGAGTTCGCGCGCGAGCTCGCGCACACCTTCCTGCACACGAGCGAGGGAATCCTTGCCGAGCTGAGCCGCGCGGCTCGACAAGGCGACCGAGGCGGCCTCTCGCGGGCGGCGCACTCACTCAAGGGCGCGAGCGCCAACATTCACGCGAAGCCGCTGCGCGCGCTCGCCGCCGACCTCGAATCGCGGGCGGCGACGTTCCCCGACGTGGAGCTCCTGCAGCACATCGCGCGCCTCGCCGCCGAGCGGCAGCGCGTCATCACCGCGCTTCAGGACATGACGACCGAGAGCCGCAAGGCGGCGGGCAGCGCCTGAGCCGAACGCGGCGTGAGCGTCCCGCGCGAAGCGCGGCGCCCTTCGGGCAGCGCGGGCGCGCCCTCGGCGGGGCGCGGGCGCGCCTCAGGCGCGAGTGCTCCCCGGCGGCGCCACGAGCGCCGCGGCATCCCGCGCCGGTGGCAGCGGCGGCCTGCCGAGGATCAAATCGGACGCTTTCTCCGCGATCATGATCGCCGGCGCGTTCGTGTTACCGCTCGGCACGTCTGGCATCGATGAGGCGTCCGCCACTCTCAGTCCCTCGATGCCGCGCACGCGCAGCTCACCGTCGAGCACGGCCATCTCATCGCGCCCCATCGCGCACGTGCTCGTCGGATGCGCGCCTGTTTGGATCGTCGCCCGGATGTAGGCGTCGAGCTCGGCGTCGCTCTGCACGGCCCGACCCGGCGCAAGCTCGGCGCTCACCAGCCCCGCGACCGGCTCCGTCGCAAAGAAGCGCCGCGTAAACCTCAGCATCTCGCGCGCGGTGCGCCTGTCGGCATCCGTCGTGAGCAGGCCAAGGCGGATGCGCGGCGGCGCGAGCGGGTCTGCCGAGCGCAGCGTCACCTCGCCGCGCCCTGTCGGGCGGAGACTGAGCGCCACGGCCGTGAATTGATGCCCCGCGCCCGCGCGCCAGCCCGGAAACCACGGCCGCGCGAGCATCGAGACGTGCGTGACCTGGAATTGCAGGTCGGGCCAGCGTGCCGCGGGACTCAAACGCAGAAAGCCTTGGACGGAAATCGGGTTCGCGGCGAGCGGACCTAGGCCCGCGAGGCGCCACGCCGCGAGCGCCAGCGCGAGCCGATCGAGCCGCAGATGCCGCTCGAAAGTGCACGGGCTCGCCGCCTGATAGATCCCGACGACGAGCGGATGGTCCTGAAGGTTCTTGCCGACGCCGGGCAGCGCATGCAAAGGCTCGAGGCCGGCGGCTTCGAGCTCCGCCGCCGGCCCGATGCCGGAATGGAGCAGGAGATGCGGCGAGCCGAACGCGCCTGCCGCGAGGATCACTTCGCCCGCCGCGCGCGCCGTGCGCCGTTCGCCTTCCTGCATGTACTGCACGCCGACCGCGCGACCCTGCTCGATCAAGACCCGAGTCGCATGGGCGCCGGTCTCGACCCGCAGATTGCGCCGGCGCCGCGCCGGATCGAGGTACGCAGTCGCGGTGCTCTCGCGGCGCCCGCGTCGGATCGTGAAGTCCGGCAGACCGAAGCCCTCGACTTCCGCGCCGTGGAAATCGGAGACCTCCCGGTATCCGAGCCGCGCGGCCGCCTGCAGCATGCGCTGCGTGAGGAACGGGTCGCTCGGCTGGCGTGAGACCGAGAGCGGACCCGAGCCGCCGTGAAACGGACTCTCGCCGCGCCAGCTCGTCTCCATGCGTTTGAAATAGGGCAGCACGTCCGCGAAGCCCCACCCTGGAAGCCCGAGGTCGCGCCAGCGATCGTAGTCGCCTGGATTGCCGCGGCTGTACATCATCCCATTGATGGACGAGGTGCCGCCGAGAAGCTTGCCGCGCGGCTGCGGGATCACCCGTCCGCCTGCGCCCGCCTCTGGCTCCGTCTCAAAGCCCCAGCCGAGAGCGGGAGTGCCGGACGCCGTGAGCCAAGCGACCGGAATGGACACGAGCGGCCGGCGATGAGCGCTGCCGCCAGCCTCGAGCAGGAGGACGCGGTGCGTGCCGTCCTCGGACAGGCGGCTCGCGAGCGCGCAGCCGGCCGAGCCGGCGCCCACGACGATGAAGTCGTACTCCGGATGCGCGGGCATCATCGTCTGATCCGCAGACTTGGTCTGATCCGAAGATTTTGTCCGATCCGCAGACTTTGGATCGCGCGCCGCCGCCTCACAGCAGCGCGTAATAACGGATCAGATTGCCGTCGCCCTGGCGCTCGCCCACCCCGACGATGACGTGGCGCATGAGCCAATCGTGCTTGCCGGTCTCCACCTCGAACGTCGGAAACGCGCGCAGGTAGTACTCGGCGTGCGGCACCGGCGGCCCGCCTTCGAATATCCACTTGCGGATCCGCGGCATCACATCGGCCGTCCGGCCCCAGAGATAGCCGCGGTTGTGCAGCAGGATGAGCGTGCCGTCGTCCGCCCGCAGCATGTAGCGCGCGTCCGTCGCGAGCACGCCGTCGGGCCGGAACAGCGCCCAGTCCCCGCCGCTGCCGGGAACCACGCTGCCGTTGAGGCGCGGTCCCTCGATCGTCCCCCGGTCGATGTATACCGCGCCGCGGCCGGCGCCCGAAGGCATGTTCTCGATGTTCTGCACGCGGCTGAACCACAGGCGGATCTGAAAGACGAATTCGAGCTTCGCCTCCGAGGTCGTCGAGGCGTCGGTGAACACCGGCGGGAAGTCCTGCATGGGGTGGTTATCCTATCCCGCACCTGCCTCGCATCGCAGCCTCGATGGCTCCTCGTCCCGCAGGACTACCCGCGCTGCATTGCGAATGCGAACAATTCGCATTTATACTACTCGCGTGCGTCGCATGCGCCCCCTGCTTGGCACCTTCGTCGAGATCGAGGCGACGGGTGATCCGTCTCGCCTGCCCGGCGCGATCGCCGCCGCGTTTCTCGCGATAGAGCGCGTCCATCGACTCATGAGCTGGCACGAGCCGGGGAGTGATGTTTCGCGCATCAATGCCGCAGAGCCGGGTGAGCCCGTCGCCGTCGAAGAAGCGACCTGGGCAGTCCTAGCGGCCGCCCAAATGCTCGGTGATCTCTCGGAAGGCGCGTTCGACGTTGCCACGGCGCCTGCGTTGGTGCGTCACGGGCTCCTGCCTCGACTGGTGCGCCACGGGGTGCTGCCCGGAGCGACGTCTCTTTCAAAATGCTCACCCGTCGCTCCCGCTCCGAGCAGCATCGCGGCCACCGCAAGCGGCGCCACGTACCGCGACCTCGAGCTGCTGCCCGGCTCGCGCGTGCGCTGGCGCCGCAATGGGAAGGCCTGGGTCGATCTCGGAGGCATCGCCAAGGGCTACGCAGTAGACCGCGCCGTCGAAACGCTGCGCGCGCATGGCATCGAGCAGGGCACAGTCAATGCCGGCGGGGACCTGCGCTGCTTCGGCGACCCGCGGCCCCTCTACCTGCGAGCACCCGACGATCCCGGCAGGGTGTGGTGCGCGGGCGAGATCTGCAACAGCGCCGCGGCAACATCCGCCGACTCCTTCCGTCCTGGCGCGCTCGTCGATCCGCGTCTCGGGACATGCGTGCCGTGGGGCGGGAGCATTACCGTCGTCGCGCCGGACTGTCTCAGCGCCGACGCCCTCACGAAGGTCGTGCGGCTGGCGCCCCGCCTCGCCCCACGCGTGCTTGCGCAATTCGGCGCGCATGTGGTGACGCGCGACTCGAGATCGTCCCGGCCCGGCTGGCAGGCGGCACCGCCGCGGGACATCGAGGCCCCGCGGGATGGCGCGCCCGCCAACGTCCCAACGCATCCGGAGGCTTCCGCGTGAAGCCGCGCCCGCATCGAAAGCGGATCCTGCTGCGGCCCGAGCGGATGCTGTACGTCACCGCATCGCTGCTCGCGGTCTCCGGCGCCGGTTGGCTGGTGAGCCACTATTGCTTCGCCGGCCACGGCGAGCTCGGCGAGCTTCCGAGCCCCTGGGAGCCTTGGTGGATGCGGCTGCACGGCGCGGCGATGATGCTGTTCTTCGTCTCCTTCGGCGCTCTGCTGCCCGGCCACGTCGCCCACGGCCTGCGCCGCGCCATCAATGCCACGTCCGGCATCGCCATGCTGGCCATCGTCGGCGCTCTGACGCTGACTGGGTACGGCCTGTACTACCTGGATGAGGGCACGGCGCGAGCCTGGACGGGGATCGCACACTGGATCATCGGCATTGCGGGGGTGGTCGCACTATGGGGCCATGTCGCGCTCGGCAGGTGGCGCAAGCGAGCTGCCGCACGCTGCCGATGCAAGCCGGTCGCCGATCGCGCCGCAGCTCACCCGGGGTTGAGCGGCGCGAGGCGCTGAAGCAGGCGGTGGCGCCGCGCCGCTCGCGGAATCACGGGCGGCTCCTCGGCGAGTGACCGCCTACAACGAGTGACCGCCTACAACGTGCTGAGCCACGCAATGAGCGCATCGCGCTCGCCGCGGGGCAACCGCTCGAATCGCTCCCGCGCGGCAGCCGCCTCGCCCGCATGCCAGAGGATGGCCTCTTCCACCGATCGCGCGCGGCCATCGTGGAGGAATGTCGGCCTGCGTTCCCTCGCGATGCGGTATCCCACTCCCCAAAGCGGCGCGGTGCGCCAGCGGCCGGGCACCTTGTGTCCCGAGGCGTCCTCGTCCTCGAGTCCTGATCCGAGATCGTGCAGGCGCAGGTCCGTATAGGGCGCGATCACGACGAACCTCGGACCGCCGCTCGCCGATAGATCGGCCGTCAGGCGCGGGGTGTGGCATACGGCACACCCGAGCGATGCGAATCGCAGGCCTCCCGCGTTGCTACCCGCGGCTGCATGCCGCGGCGACTGCGGGACGGCGAGCATGCGCTCGAAGAACACCACGGCCTCGAAGAGCTCGCGGGCAACCTCCGGCGTGCCGCCGTTCGGCTGCTCGCGACAGGCCGGCTCCTGCTCCGTGCAGTCGTCAGTGACAAGCACCGGATTCGTCAAACCCATCTCGCGGGCGAACGCCTGCGCTGTCTGATCGCGGATCGATACAGCCGTTCCCTGCCAGCCGAAGCTCCCCGCCGGCCGGCCGATCACCGCCTCGAGCAGGCCATCCCCGAAAATCGCCGGGGCGATGCGCGGCTCGATCACCGTGTGCGGGTCGAGGGCACCGTAATGCAGCTCTACGAGCCGGTAGTGCGGTGCCCGCAGGCTGAATGGCGTGCCGTCCGGATACCGTCCGGAGACCTCCTCGTAATGAATCAGCACCTCCCCTTCGGGAGCGACGGTTGTGAGGCCGATCGTATTGAACACGTGCCCATAGATGCGATCCACGCCGTGCCCATGCGGGACCGTCCCCGGCGAGTCGAGCTTCACGACGAGCGCGGGCGGCGCGGGTCCGTCGCCCGTGGGCCCCCTCCCCCTCGCGCCCTCGTTGTGGCACTCATCGCAGGAATCGGCATTGAACAGCGGCCCCACTCCGTCGCGCCGCTCGGCGCGCGGCGTGCCCGCAGGGACCCAGTGCGTATTGAACACCGCGTGTCCGAGATCAAAGCGCGAGCGCTCGGGGCCGTTCAGCATCCGGAAAGGGGGCGGATCCCGCGAGTCGACGAAGGGCTCGCGGCCGGTATCCACACGAGCCGGCGCATTGATGCTGGTGATCGCCGCGGTGCATGTGATCGGCGCGAGGCAGGTGACCGCCGTGGTGCTGATAGTCGCCGCGGTGCCAGGGATCGCGGCGCTGCTGGTGATCGCGGCGGCGAGGGTCGCCAGGGCAGATACCCTCCACCCCGGAAGCATGCTCAGTGCTCCGCGTCCGATCGCGGCTCGGGCGCTGCCGCTGCGGCCTGCGGCGCGCGAGTGACCGCAAGCTCGACTTGCGGGCTCACGTCCGCGCTCAGCTGCAACACCACATCGCCCGGGGCGAGCTGATACTGCACGATCTTGTGCGGCGCATTGCAGCCTCGAGCTCCCGTGAAGTCGCTCGAGGCGACGAGATGCCCGTCCTGCACGAGGTCCACCCAGAACGGCTGGCTGAGCGATACGCGATAGAGCCCGCCGCGCGCGAGGTGCAGCTTGACGAGCCCGGCATAGGCACCGTCCGTGAGCGCCTTCTTGCCCGGCTGCGCGGCGAAGGACACGCTCTCCTGCGGCGCAAGCGCAAGCCGATAGAGGCGATTCACGACGATCGGCGGGGCGGAGGCGGCAGTCTTGCCGGCATGTTCCTCACGAGCCGGTCCTGCAAAGAGCGCCCGCTCCTGCTTCACATTCCACGCGAATGCAGCACAGGGATCGTCCGCCAGCACGCCGCGGCTGAATGCGGCCAGCCACGCAACGGTGAGCGCCGCGACGAGTAAACGCCGCAACGAGACGAGGAGTCGAGGTCCGATACGTCGGTGCTCGGTCATAGCGTGACACTCACACCCGCGAAATACTGCCGCCCAGGTCCGTGGTAGCCATCCTCGATAAGGACGTTCCGGTCGGTGAGATTACGCACTCCCACCTCGGCGGTCAGATCGTCCGTCGGCCTGTAGGCGGCTCGCACGTTCGAGACGGCGTAGCTTCCCGCCTGATAGTAGATCTTATTGTTCAAGGCGTTCTGCAGCCAGCGCCTGCCGATCAGCTCGACGTTCGGTACGATTGAAAGGGCGCGGATCGGATGCCAGTCGAGCCAGGCAAACAGATGCTGATCCGGCGTATCGACCGGAACCACCGTCCCCGAGAGCTGTGCGCGGTGCAGCTGCGCGAAGCTCAGGCCGCCGTCGAACGATGCGAGCAGGGAGCGAGAGAGCTCCACCTCGAAGCCCGTCTGGCGCTCGGCGCCGACGTTCTCGTCCTCGCTCAGGGTCGGCGACAACGCCACCGCCTCGATGGCGTCGCTCACCCGCGCGATGAACACATCAGCGCTCACGTGCGTGCCCAAGACCGTGTCCGTAACGCCGAGCTGTGCATAGTGCGAGCGCTCGGGCCCGAGCTCGGGATTGTTCACGAACGTCCCGAAGCGCGTGCTGTACATCTCGAACAGGGTCGGGAAGCGCGCGCGGTCCGCGTAGGTCAGCCGGACCGCGCCGGTGGCGTCATACGCATAGTCGATGGCAAGCTCGCCGTTCCAGGCATGCTTGTCCGCGACCGGGTAGGCGAACGAATAGCCGAAGGGCGGCTTCGTGCCCTGCGCCACCCACTGGCTGTCGCCGATCAGGTGCCGCGCATCGTAGCTCGCGCCGGTGATGATCTGCCAAGACGGTCCGGGCCGGAAGATGTTCTCCGCCGCGAGAGACCAAGTGTTCTCTTGAGCCGTCTCCCAGGGCTGGGCATAGAGCGGCGCGAATGGCGCGTTGCGCGTGCTCTCCGTCTCGTTGTGCTGGTCCCAGCGGAAATGGCCGGCGAGACGGACGGTGTCCGCCCCCGCGGCGAGATTCTCGTCGAGCTCGACGCTGCCGCCCGCGGCACGGTCGTCATAGGTGCTGTCGAAGGATTTCGGGGTGTTCTGAGTATCGTAGGCGATGGTGTCGAAGGAGTCGAGCTGGTTGAAGAAGCGGTCGTAATACAGACGCGCCTTCACGAAGGATCCGTCGCTGTCGATCACGTTCCTCGAGAGCCAATAGATGCTGCGCTTGTCCCAAGCCGGCCAAGTCCAGTATTTGACCTGGTTGAGCAGCGACGGCGGAATCGGCTCATCGGGCGGCGGATTGTCCTTCTTGCCGATCTGGTCGATGAAGTTGATGCTGTACTCGGCATCCGGAGTGATGTAGCCGCCCTTGACGTTGATCTTGTAGTCCTCGTGATACGAGTGGATGCGGTCGCCGGGCCCCTGCAGAGTGCCGGGAACGAAGTCGCCGGAGAGCCGGAAATGCGTCATGCGATCGAAGGATCCGGCGGCCTGCGCGAGCCAATTGCCCTGCCTGGACCCGAAGAAGACGTCGGCGATCGTCCCGTTGTAGTCGCCATTCGAGTCGAACGAGCCCTCGTAGCGGGCTTCGGCATCGAGCGGCACCTCGGCGATGCGGCTCACGAGGTTGATCGCGCCGCCCATCGCGCCCGGTCCGTCAATCACCGAGGCGAACCCCTTCTCGACCTGGATCGCTGCGATGTCGATCGTGGTGAACCGGCTGAAATCGATGCGATTGTCGACCGGCAGGTAGACCGGAATGCCGTCCTGGTAGAGCGGCGTGCGCCAGCGATCGAATCCGCGGATCCACACGTCGGTCTCGTTGCGCGCGCCGACGAGGCTCACGGACGCGCCCGGTGCGAGCAGGATCGCCTGATCGAGCGTGTTGCGGTCGAACGTCCGCATCTCCTGCCGCGTGATCGTCTCCTGCCCGGCCGTCGCCGACCCGGTCCTCGATGCATACACGGATACCTCCTCGAGGCCCGATACGCTCGCCGCATCGGCTGCCCGATCGGCCGTCGAGTCGGCCGCCGCGACCCCGTGCAATGCCGCTCCCCCAAGGAGCGCACACAGACAACGCCTCAACAATAGATCGCCTCGCATTTCGCTCCTTCCGACTTGCCCGGTATTTGACGGTACTGAGTGTGCATCTCGCTATTCCTGTTCGTATATTACGCTGCCAGCAGCACACGAGAGAAGCCGGCGCCCGCGATGCGGTCGGCCGCCCAAAGAACGAGATCCCTGCACCGCCTGTGCGGTGGGGACTGCCTCGCGGCTCCTCTCAGGGCCGGCCCACTTCGACGGCCGTCGCGCGGAAGGGATTCAGCTTCATGATGGGATCGGCGCCCTCGGGGCCCGGAGGATGCAGGAGCTTGCCGAGCTGGCCTTCGAGCACATACGCCGTCGTGCCCACTACGGTCACGGAGACCGGCCCATCTGGAAAGCCCTCTTTGAGCAGCGTCACGGTCCCGGTGTCGCCGTGCACGATCACTCGGGATAGACGCCCCCCGGCTCCCCCCTGAGCCACGAGCAGGCCGTAGCGTCCGAAGGACCGCATGCCATCCGGATGCGCCAGCGCGTGGTCGAGCTTCACCTCGACGACCGCGCCCGCCGTTCCGTCGCGATCGATCGGCACGCTGAAGAGCCGGCTCGTCGCGAGGGTATTGACGAGCACGCGGCGCTCCAAGATGCAGATGCCATCGAGCAACCCTCCCTTCGGCCCGAACGCCCCGCGACCTGCCCAAGTCTCGAGCCTCACCGCATGCTTGACGAGCCGCACGACCTCCATGTTGTTGGTGTCCGTCGCGTACACGGTACCGTCGGCGCCGACGGCGATATCGTTGCAAAATGCTCCTGAAGTCGGGAGCGGATAGCCCGCCTTGAAGGCGCCGCTGCCGAGGTCGAACGCAAGGAGCGTCGCTGGGGGCGCCCGGCCGGTAGCAGGCCCGAAGGCATTCGAGCAGGCCCACAGCGTGTGGGTCTTCTCATCCGCAAGGACGCCGAAGATGCTCTGCATGCCGCCCGTTCCGGGCCCGATCCAGCGCTCGGCGGTCGGCGAGCCCGGTCGCGCGCGGTAGATCGCGCGCTGCCCGATGCTGCCGATGATTACCGTGCCGTCGGCCGTCGACGTGATGCTCTCCGGGAATATCCGCTCACCCTGGATCGTGATCCAAGGCGGCGGGGCGGCTCGAGCCGACAGTGCGAGCGCCGCCGAGAGAGCGGCCGCTGCCACGGCGGTCCTTCGCCGGACCCGATCCCCCCGCCGCGTGCAGCCGACCGCCGCACCCCCTGCGCAGGTCCTACGCCCCCGCTTGATCAGCTCGCTCGTGCTCTTCACGGTCTCTCCGATTCGAATGGCCGAAGCTCCGGCGCCGCAGAGCCCCGGGCACCCGCGACGCACCACCTCGGTATATTCGAATGAATATAGCGAATGCCGAGCCGGAGCGCGACCCCTGGCGGCGGCTGGCCGACAGGGTCGAGCGCTCGGCCGCACCGCTCGCCGGCGGCCCGTGGCCGAAACGCGGCTGCTACCGTGACGACCACGTGCGCGCGCCGGCTCGATGTGTCGAGGTCGCCGACAAGAAATTCGTATCGCGGGACCGAAGCCGGAGTTGCTGCGAACGCTCGCGGCCGCTTCGAGCGGGAAAGCGGCGACGTTCGGCGTTCAGAGTTCTGTTCTGAAATGGCGCGCCCGGAGAGATTCGAACTCCCGACCCCCTGGTTCGTAGCCAGGTACTCTATCCAACTGAGCTACGGGCGCGCCGACGAGTGGCGTGCGTGACGCGGGGAATCCCCCGCTCGTGAATCTGCGGGGGCCGCGCCCGCTGCGGCCGGGCATCCTATCACATCCCCCTCTGGCACGCTCACCCTCCCTTCCGGCACTCCGCGGCGGCACTCACCGGCCAAGCCTCGAGCCTCCGCCGGAAACGGGCGCGGCAGGCGGCGTATCGCCTGCGCGTGCGGCACAATGGCCTCGTGACGATCGCTCGCGGCTTCATCCTGCAGGCCACGTATCGCATGACCTCCGACAGGAGCGGGCGGCGCGTGCCCGTCGTGCATCTGTACGGGCGACTCGAGCGCGGCGGCGGCTTTCTCGCGCGGGACGACCGCACGCGGCCCTACTTCTACATCCGGGCGGCGGACGGAGAGCGAGCGAAACCTCTGCCGGGATGCGACGTTCAGCGCATCGATCGCTGCACATTCGACGGTGAACCGGTCCTGCGGGTGCAGCTCGACGCGCCCGCCGACGTTCCTTCCATCCGCGACCGGCTGCATGCAGCCGGAATCGAGACATTCGAGGCAGACGTACGGTTCGCTACCCGCTATCTGATCGATCATGGCATCCGGGCCGGATGCGAGATCGAAGGCGACGCGCGCGTGCTGCCAGGCGACCTCACGGTCTTCGACAACCCGACGCTCCGCCCCGCCGAGGTCATCGTCGAGCCGCGCGTCCTCTCGTTCGACATCGAGACGGATGCGGGCGCCGAGCGGCTGCTTGCGATTTCTCTGTTTGCCCCCGGCCTCGACGAAGTGCTGATCGTCGACGGCGACGACCGGCCGATGCCCGAGCGCGCGACCCGTTGCGCGACCGAGCTCGCCGCGCTCGACGCCTTTTGCGCGCGCGTCGCGGGTTTCGATCCGGACGTGCTCACTGGATGGAACATCGTCGATTTCGACCTCGCGGCGCTGCAGCGGATAGCGGAAAGGACGCGCCATCCGCTCCATCTCGGCCGCGAGCCCGGTGCGATGCGCTTGCGCAAGCCGGAAGGTTACTTCGGCAGCGGCCAAGCCCTGATTCCCGGCCGCGTGGTGCTCGACGGCATCGACCTGCTGCGGGGCGCCTTCGTGCGCATGGACGACTATTCGCTCGATGCCGTCGCCCGCGAAGTGCTAGGGGAGGGCAAGACCGTCACGGGCGATGCGCGCGACCGCATCGGCGAAATCTTGCACAACTATCGGCACGATCTTCCGGCCTTCGCCCTCTACGCCCGCACGGATGCGCGCCTCGCCTATCAGATCATCGAGAAGCTCGATCTGGTGCGCCTCGCGTTCGCGCGCAGCCGTTTGACCGGCATGACGCCGGACCGCGTCGCGGCGAGCATCGCATCGTTCGATTTCCTGTACCTCTCCGCCCTCGATCGCCTGCGCGTCGTCGCGCCGAGCGTGCGGGGTGATGATGCGCGAGCCCATGGTGCGCAGCAGGGCGGGCGGGAGCCCGCCCTGGACCGCCCTGCGAAGCAGGAAGCGCAGCAGGGCGGGCACGTGCTCGAGCCGGTGACGGGTCTGCACACCAACGTCTGGGTGTTCGACTTCAAGAGCCTCTACCCGAGCCTCATCCGCACGTTCAACATCGACCCGCTCACCTACGTACCGCACTCTGTGGGCACCGTGCCGCACTCTGATGACACCGTGCGAGAAGGGCGCGCGCTTCAGCCGGCGGGCGGCGGTCGACCAGGCAACGTGCAAGCGGGCACAGCGGACACCGGCGATCTGATCGTGACACCCGGCGGTGCATTCCTGCGCGAGCCGGCGATTCTCCCGCGGCTGCTCGATGAGCTCTTCCCGAGGCGCGAAGCCGCCAAGCAGCGCGGCGACAAGGTCGCGGCGCACGCGATCAAGATCCTGATGAACTCGTTCTACGGCGTGCTCGGTACCCCGGCATGCCGCTTCTTCAATCCGGGGCTCGCGAACTCGATCACGGGCCTCGGCAAGGAAATGCTGCTCTGGTCCAAGCAGTGGTTCGAGTCGGCGGGGTTCGCGGTGCTCTATGGCGACACCGACAGCCTGTTCGTGCGCTCCGGACACAGCGAGGCCTCGCGGGCGTGCGCAGAGGCTCTACGCCTCGCCGCCGCATTGAACGCCGACCTGGCCCGGCACATCGAATCCCGCTGGCGCGTCGCGAGCCGCCTCGAGCTCCAATTCGAGAAGCTATACCTCCGCCTGCTCCTCCCGCACGCCCGGCACAGCACGCGCGGCGCGAGCAAGCGCTATGCGGGACTGCTCTACGGTGTGGAGAAGGCGGCGGCCGTGGAGTTCGTCGGCATGGAGGTCGTGCGCCGCGACTGGACCGCCCTGGCGAAGCGCGTGCAGCGCGAGCTCTATCAACGACTCTTCACCGATCAACCGGTCGATGCCTGGCTGGCCGAGATCGTGAGTCGCGTGCGCCGCGGAGAGCTAGACGCCGAGCTCGTCTACCGGAAGAACCTGCGCAAGGACGCCGCCGACTACACCGCGACGACTCCTCCGCACGTCGCAGCGGCGCGCAAATCAAAGCAGCCGCCGGGCCGCTCCGTCCGCTATGTCGTGACGGTCGCCGGACCCGAACCGGTCGACCATGTCGAGCATTCGCTCGACCGCGAGCACTACGTGGCGAAGCAGGTGCGGCCGGTCGCCGAGCCGGTGCTGGAAGCGCTCGGCCTCGACTTCGAGCGCGTGATCGGCGACACGCGCCAGATCGATCTATCGTTCACTGCCCCGTGACCTGATCGAATATCCCCCCGTCAGCGAAGTGCTCCTTCTGCACCCGGGCCCAGCCCCCGAAGTCCGCGACGGTCGCGAGCGCCATCTTCGGGAACCGCTGCGCGTAGCGCGCGGCGACCTGCGGGTCGCGCGGCCGGTAGTAGTGCCGCGCCACGATCTCCTGGCCCTCCTTGCTGTAGAGATATTCCAAATAAGCCTGCGCCACCTCGCGGGTTCCGTGCCTCAGCACCACCTTGTCCACCACCGCCACGCAGGGCTCGGCCAGAATGCTCACGCTCGGCGCGACGATCCGTAAACTCCCGGCGGCCAGCTCGCGCATCGCGAGCCACGCTTCGTTCTCCCACGCGAGCAGCACGTCGCCGATGCCGCGCTGCGCGAAAGTCGTCGTCGCGCCGCGCGCGCCGGTATCGAGAATCGGCACCTGCTTGTAGAGCTTGCGAATGAATGCCTTCGCCGACTCGTCCGACCCGCCCGGCTGGCGGCGCGCCCACGCCCAGGCGGCGAGATAGTTCCAGCGCGCGCCTCCCGATGTCTTCGGATTCGGGGTGATCACGGCGATCCCCGGCCGGACGAGATCGGGCCAGTCGCGGATCCCCTTTGGATTGCCCTTGCGGACCAGGAACACGATCGTCGAGGTATAGGGCGCACTGTTGTACGGGAGCCGGCTCTGCCAATTGAGGGGCAGCAGCTTCCCGCGCGAGGCGATCGCGTCTATGTCGGCAGCCAGCGCGAGCGTCACTACATCCGCAGGGAGGCCATTGATGACCGACTGCGCCTGGGTGCCGGAGCCGCCATGCGACTGGCGGATGCTCACGATCTGCCCGGTCTTTGCGCGCCAGTAGCGGGCGAAGGCCGCATTGTATTCGGTGTACAGCTCGCGCGTCGGATCGTAGGACACGTTGAGCAGCGCAACGCTCCCCGCCGCACGCACCGACGGGGCGTCCAGGTATGCCGCGAGGGGACCCGCAGCGACTCGGGCCGCGAGTCCCTGGAGCCCTGCCAGGAAGCGACGTCTGCCGAGATTCATGCTCATCGGCGCAAGTGTAGCGGCCCGACCGGCAGAGCGCGGTAACAAAGAGGTAACGGGCGCCACCGACGCGCCAGCCCTGCGATCCCGCCCGGCGCGGCGCGGCAGCGAGCTGCAGATTCGGACCGTCACAGTGGGTGAGCAACCGCGCCATGCGCGGTGAACAGCGTGCAGTGAGCAGCTGCGGCCGTGACCAGCCGCACGATTCGCGGGGGCAGCTGCACGATCGCGTGAGCAGTCGCCCCGCCGCATGCCGAGCCGCCACGGAGGTCGCCGGCCCAAGCGGTGATCGCGCTCGCCGGGCGTAAGGCGCGCCTTGCAGAACGGCCGCGCGACACCATTTTCGATACGGTGCACATCATCATCGCCGCCGCGGATGCCTCACTGCGCGAAACGCTCTTGACGCAGCTGCGCGCCGCCGAGAGCCCGCAAGGGCGGCCACCAAGTGGCGGCGCGAGTGCACGCTTGACCGAGCGCGAGCGGGAAGTGCTCGAGTCGGTCGCAGCGGGCGTCTCGAACAAGGGCATCGCGCGCCGGCTCGGCCTCTCGCCGAACACCGTGAAATATCACATCACCGCTCTCCTCACGAAGCTTGGCGCTTCGACGCGAGCGGAGGCGGTTGCTGCGGCCGCCCGCCGCGGGGAGCTGTCTCTATGAGCTTGTCAGACGGCGATTCCATTCCGCCGGAATCTCAGCACGATGCGCGCAGCCTTGATGCGGAGGCTCGCGACGACGAGCCGCTCGATGCGTACTCACGTACGGTCACGCGCGTTGCGGAGACGGCGATGCCTGCCGTCGTCGCGATCCGCGTCGAGCGCAGCGCGCCGGAGGGCCGCTCTCGCGCCGGCCTTGGCGTGAGCGGCGGCGCATCGGGCTTCGCATTTACGCCGGACGGCCTGATCCTCACCAACAGCCATGTCGTCCATGACGCACGAGCCTTGCGCATCGTGACCGCGCGCGGCGATGAGCTCGATGCGGAACGGCTGGGCGACGATCCACATACCGATACGGCATTGATTCGGGTCGGAGCGCCGATGCCGGCGCTCGGCCTTGGCAGCTCGCGGACCCTGCGGGTGGGACGGCTCGCCGTCGCCATCGGCAATCCGCTCGGATTCGACTACACGGTGACGGCCGCAGTGGTGAGCGCGCTCGGGCGCACGCTGCGTGCGAGCTCAGGGCGGCTGATCGAGGACGTCGTCCAGACGGACGCCGCGCTCAATCCGGGCAACTCCGGCGGACCTCTGATGGACTCCCGCGGCCAGGTGATCGGCATGAACACGGCGGTCATCCTCGGCGCGCAAGGCATTTGCTTTGCGATCGGCATCGATACGGTGCAGCGCGTCGCGATCGAGCTGCTTCGCCACGGACGCGTGCGGCGCGCCAGTCTCGGCATCGGCGCGCAAACGGTCCTCATCCCGCAGCGGCTGCGCCGGCATTTCGAGCTAGCCCGACTTCGCGGATTCGCGGGGTAGCGCGAGGGTAAGGTATTGATTTTCCGGGGAGCCACCCCCGAAGGTCTGCACTACACGGAGGTCGCGGCGG